>Ga0265297_10000669_pt1 | contig 96373 bp, 77 predicted proteins | sample Munlanlwell13791_FD_192502 | JGI IMG/M metagenome (GOLD analysis project Ga0265297, IMG submission 192502) | Leachate microbial communities from a municipal landfill in Southern Ontario, Canada - Leachate well 137-91 | ecosystem: Engineered > Solid waste > Landfill > Unclassified | place... | reverse complement strand
CAGTGGATGATAGTGGAAATGTATATGTAACGGGAAGTAGTATGGACACAACGGCTTATCCTGACTATGCAACGATAAAATATAATAGTTCAGGAGATACGGTATGGGTTAGAAGATATGATGGACCAGACAATGATGGCGATAATGCATACGCAATTGCAGTGGATAAAAATGGGAACGTGTATGTGACGGGAAGGAGTGTTGGAATTGGGACTGATTATGATTATGCAACTATAAAATACAACAGTTCAGGGGGTACAGTTTGGGTTAGGAGATATGATTCAGGGGGAGGGACAGGGTATAAAACTGATGAAGCAAGCGCGATAGCTGTAGATGATAGCGGAAATGTTTACGTAACAGGCCGTTCTTTTGGTTATGGGACGATAAAATATAATAGTTCCGGAGATAGTATGTGGGTCAGAAGTTATATTGGAATCGGTTCTGGCGCTGTTCCTCATGCTTACGCAATCACAGTTGACAATAATGGTAATGTATATGTAACCGGAGCGAGTTCTAATGGTATAGATGCTTTGGACTATGCAACAATAAAATACAACAGTGTAGGAGATACCGTATGGGTCAGAAGATATAGTGGAACAGCAAAGAGTTATAAGGAACCAAAAGGATATGACTTTGATAAGACAAAAGGATTTGCCCGGGGGGGGGGAGCAGCAGCTATAGCAGTTGATAACAATGAAAATGTTTATGTTACAGGAGCAATTTCAGAATCAGATAGTTTTAATTACGGGACAATAAAATATAATAGTTATGGGAATATAATATGGGACAAAAAGTATTGTACCGGAAGATGGGCTGAAGCAACTGCGCTTGCATTGGATAGTAGTGGAAATGTGTATGTAACCGGAAAAGAAGGTTATACAGTAGGGGATACCAGTGTTGATTGTGTTACAATAAAATACAACAGTTTAGGAGATACTGTATGGATTAGAAAATATGAAGGACAAGGTTATAATGATTGTGGGACAGGAATTGCAGTAGATACTAATGGGAATGCATATGTAACCGGGTATAGCGGAGGGGCAACTTCATGGGATTATGCAACAATAAAATACAGCAGTTCGGGGAGTGAAGAATGGGTACAAAGATATAATGGTCCCGGGAGCGGTGACGATAGAGCATATGCAATTGCAGTTGATAACAAAGGATATGTATACGTAACTGGAAGCAGTGCTGGCTCTTCCTTCGATTATGATTATACAACGATAAAATATTCTACAGTAGGAATAGAGGAACCATTAACTTTGGATTTTGGATTGGGGATTTGGGAATTAAAAGCATTTCCTAATCCATTTGTTAAGAATACAGAGCTAAGAGTAAAGGGTAGCGCGTTAAAAGATAATAAAATACAAATTTATGATTTGGGGGGACGATTGGTAAAAACAACCCATAGTAACATTATAGGAAATGACTTAAAAAAAGGAATTTATTTCGTAAAGGTAAATAATTACAAACCGATAAAAGTAGTAAAGATGTCCTACGTAAAGTAGGTAGTAGGAAGCAGGTAGTAGATAGGAACAGAAAGTGAAAAGTAAAGAATTGTTCAAAAAGAAAATAGGGGGTACGAAATGAGAAAGGTCTTAGTTTTTGTAAGTTTAATTGTTTCGCTGGTTTGTCTTATGGGGAAGCAAATAAACGCAGCAGTGATAGATGAAAACTCACCGTGGGGAGTAGTAGTATGGCGTTACGGGGATACAGATGAAATTAGAAATAGAGTATTGGATTCTGTTGTCAGTTTAGGGTGTTCGTGGATAAGACTAAGTGGATTTGGAAATGGTGAATGGTGTGGTCTAAATCCAAATGACTATACGGTCAATCCCTCTGATTATTGGGAATGGTTCTGGAGCAAGTTACAAATCGATGGAATGAATAACACGGATAAATGGATAGATGCAGCAAATGAGCATGGTTTAAAAGTTGTGCTTGCTACATGGCCTAACCCACTTGATCCAATCAATCCCACAGATTACTATTCTGGTAGTAATTTAGATAAACATAAAAGCCAATGGACAAGTTTTTGGGCAGGAATGGCTACTCATTTCAAAGGAAAAGGAGTTTATGATTACTACGTTAGTCTTGAATCCGGCAGTAATGCAAGTCCTACAACTAACACAGTTTTCCAACTGGATGGGAATTTAGTTCATCAAAGCAGTAATATAGGTTCGATAGTAAGAAATAGACCATGGGCACATAAAGTAGTGGTATTAGGAAATTACGCTTATGTTACAGCCGGAGGAGCAGGAGTATTTAAAATAGGGATTAATTCTTCTTCTTCCAATCCTAATTATCTTGAGGCTGTTTGTTGTCCGACAGCTGGTTATGCTTATGGGATAGCAGTGGATAATCTCATAGCAAATCCTCCTTATCTTTATGTTGCGGAAGGAGGAATGACACCCGTTGGATATCCAGACGATAGAAAACCGGGACTTGAGGTAATAGATATTAGTTCATTTTCAATAATTACCAGCTCCGATATCCCTTGTCGTTTTTCATCAGATATTAATGGTTGGGGTTGGGATGTCGCGATTGATGGCAATTTTGCTTATGTTGCGGACGGCGTTTTAATTGGCACGGAGACTACTCTTGGAGGCAATAATATCAAAAGAGTAAATATCCAAGACCCATATCATCCAAGTGAAGATATCTCTTATAATCAAGAATGTGGTGCAAAAGGGGTAGCAGTATTAAGCGATGGGACTGTTTTTGCTGCCGGTGGGAGTCAGGGGCTTTTCAAATATACCTCGACTTCCAAAGTTACTTACGATGGCAATGACTTAGGAGGTCATTTAGCAGAACAGGTAAAGTTATTTAAGAATTCTAATGTGCCTTATGCTTGTGTTACAGGCAGGGGATATAAAGGTAATAATGGAGGGCTCTGGGTAATAAAAACTGATGGTAATATGTCTAATCCTTCTGACGGCTATGTTGACCTCCTTGGTGGCTATGCGGAAGGAGTAGCAATAGGACAACAAGAAGTGAGTGGAGAATTACACACCTTTGCCTATATCGCAAACGGGCAGAAAGGACTTAGGGTAGTAGATGTTACAGACCCTGCAAATCCACTAAAATTAGAATGGGTCGTTGAAACTGTAATTCATGATAATATTCCTCTTAGTGGTAATGGTTATGCAAATGGAGTCGCGGTATCTAGCGACGGGAAGTATGTTTATGTTGCAAATAGGAGTAAAGGACTGGATATAATAGATGTTTCTGGACTCCCTTCTATTAAACCTTCTTTAGTTGGCAATGGGTATACATTCCCGGATAATTCACCTAATCTTGCATACTGGGACCAAGCGTTATGGAGTGATTGGGGAAATAATTGGAGAAGTCATCCCTGTGCGGATAAAGTAGAGGTTTCTTTTATTTCCCCACCTACCGATGAACCGGAAAGTCATTATTTAGACCAGTGGTATAATGTTTTCAAACAGGCTTGCGAACACGATTTTGCCTATGTTAATACAAGCGCAAAAGCAATACATGATGTTTATACTGCTGATAATAAAACTGCTACGGTAATAGCTATGACTAACCCGACAGGCATTACACGTTGTGTAGAAGGTATGGGACCGAGGGGACCCGAGAGAAAATACCAGGTAAGCGTTTCTCTTCCTCCTTACTGGGATGAGGATTACGAGATTAGACCCAATAATGCTACAGCCCCAATTACTTTACATCCGGACGATGGGTTTGGGATAAATAAAGATGGGAATGTAATATCTACACCTTTAAAAGAGTTTTCTACAGTCACAGGTTCGAATTCAAATTCTGACTACACCATTGAAATGATTAAGCGTATGGATAAATATATAAATTATCATTATAATAACGAAGAAAACGCCCCTGCCTGTAATATTGACGCAACTGGACCCTATGGAGGCTATAAGGATCCTACGGGACAAGAAGATGATGTCTATGCCATTCGCAAGGACTGGAACAGCAGAAGTTGCTGGCTTTATCGAACCAGTGGCACTAAGTTAAATATTCCCTCAAAAAACCTCTTGTGGAGTATGGAAAGACATGTTTTCGGAAATACGCAAGGGACAGAGCCTATGCCAGAGTTGAAGCCCAAATTACTGCAATACCTAAGTGAATTTTTAGACGGCGAACAGGGGAAGAATAAAGCGTTTATATGGCATTTATTAGATGATCGCACCAATAAGGATGGATTGCTTTATAGCTCAGCAAGTACTCTCCCTGCTGGACCACCTTTCTCACATAAAGATAATCCCAGTGGCATACATGTATATACAGATGTGCATGAGGCTATACTGGAAACTAAATGGGATAATTATAGTATGCCTGATGAAACATGGCTTAGTTCCGACCTTTCAAATTCAACCGGAGACAATAACAGCAGGAAAATCGTTGCGGATGATAATGGCAACTTACATCTTGTTTTTGCATCTACGATGGGACATAACGGAGGGGGCGGGTCTGTAATACAATATGCAACAAGTACGGATAATGGACAAACTTGGCACGGGAAAAGAACTTTAGGGGATGGGAGATACCCCGCAATTGCAGTAAATGCAAATAACAGGATAAGTGTTTGTTGGATAGGGGTAGATAATCAATTGCATTATAGGGCCACTACAGATTTCTTGGATATAACTGATGGTGCCCTTATGTGGGGGAAAGACGTGGTATTACATTTTGTGTGGCAGAGCGAAGTTGGATTTTGTTATCAATCCCCCCCTGCCATTGCAGTAAAAGATAATGTAGTCCATATAGTAGCTCATTATGTTGCTTACACTGGTATATTTGTTAGCGTTATTATTCCTCGTCAATTCAATGTTTTAGATTATTTGAATAGTCCGACTTTTTTCCCAATAACAAATGGTCCTCTTTTGGATTATTGGGCTACATTACATAACACAGAAATTTCACATCCTTCAATTTCTTTGAATTATAACAACCCACATATATGTTGGGAAAGAGACGGTATAATAAAATATAAATACTGCATAGGAAGTAACTGGTATCCTACTAATCCAGCCACGATTTCAGACGTAGAGTCACATAATTCTTGTATAGGTATAAAAGGCGGGGAGGTGTTCATTGCATGGGAGACTGTAATTTCAGGAATGGCTGATATATTTGCAACACATTTTCCTGTGCCAAGCGGAAGCTCTCCTGTAATTAACAGAATAAATATAAGCAATAGTTCTGAAGATAGTAGATACCCGGTACTTGCCGAAGGGGAAAAGGTAGTCTGGCAGGAAGATGAAAAGATTTACTGGACAGATTTTAATGCGCTTATGAATAAGAACATTGATGTTCCTACTCCTTCTGTTTTGTATACTCCAATTAATGCTGTTCCTTGTTTCCCCCAGGTTTGTTTAAGTAATAAATACAAGACTTCAATACCCGAAGGATATGTCGGCACAATTAACCTTGTATGTACCGATGCGCCAGGGGGACCTGTGAATACTGAAAATCCCGGGCTTGGCAACTATTTCTTTAAAATAACATACTCCAGCCAGGATATTATAATTATAAACCACCCGGAAACATTTACAGGAATTTTAGAGGGCACTTTTCACTGGACCAGAGACACCTACCTTGCCGGTGACGTTACAATAGACACAGGCGCGACTTTAACGATTGACCCCGGTGTCAAAATCTATAGCATCCCATTCTACGACGACCAGCATTCAGGCGCAGATACAGGAAAAGCACAGTTAACAGTTAAAGGAACTCTTATTGCAAATTCAGTAACCTTTGTAGCGGATACCACTCATAACGACACGACCACAACAAACAGCTGGTATGGTATAGTTGTAGACAGCGGCGGCAGTGTTGAGCTTCACGGTTGCACCATACAGGACGCAAAATACGGCATCTATGCAAACGGAGGGTCGGTTGTTGCTATGAATAACTTAATTACAAACGACAGTATTGGAGTTTACGTCAACTCTAATGCAAATTTAGTCAGCTTAGGAAATATAGTAAATACAAGCACTTACGACGACGGTATGAACTCGTTTCTAAATAATATCTCGTGGAATCTCGTAAATACTGACACTTTGAATAATGTGTATTGTCAGGCGGATTATTGGGGTACATTCGATACTACTCAACTCAAGATTTACGGAAAAGCATCGTATATTCCATTTGGGAAAGACCTACTTGGCGCAAACTGGACTATTGCAAACGATACCACAATCTACGGCACTTACTGGAACGTAGGAACCTTCAAAATTAACAGCGGTAAGACGGCAAAAGTCGCCTCAAAATCAATCAATACTACCGGCTGGATTGCAATAGAAGCCGATAGTTTCGACATTCAAGGGACGTTCTCTGCAGATTCGGCGGGCTGGACAGCCGGTGAAGGTCCGGGAACTGGCGCTACAGGCGCTTCGGCATACGGAGCAGGCGGTGGATCATACGGTGGCAGAGCTGGGGCAGGAGGTTGCAATTTGCAGGGTGATACCAGTAAATACGGCGGTTATGCTTATGGTAATCTCGAAAATCCATGTGATATGGGAAGCGGTGGCGGAAACTCTGACGTAACTCTTGTATACAAAGGCGGAGCAGGTGGTGGAATTATAAGATTAATATCTTCAGGAACTATAAATGTAGCAGGAACAATCAAGAGTGATGGGAAAAATGGTGCCGGTTCAGGAACTAAAGCAGCTGGTGGTGGCTCAGGTGGTTCTGTATGGCTGCAAACCAACAAGTTAACCGGCTCAGGTTTAATAAGCGCAAAAGGTGGAAATGGCTCAAATGGAAGCAGTGCCGACGGCGGGGGCGGTTCAGGGGGCAGGCTGAATATCTGGTATAATCAATCTTCGTTTACGGGGAGGATTGATGTGTCGGGTGGACTTGCTTACGACAACGCTGGTTTCGGACAAATGGGAACGGCATTAATTCACCAGACGGATGATTCGGTAAAACTTGTTCTCTCGCCTATGCAAACACAAAGCTCTACTGACAGCAGGTTTGGGTTTACTAAAGGGATTGAATTCACGGATAAATATATAAGATTAACAAGTGGGGATACTATATTCGGAAACTGCAAAATGAGAGCGAAGGATTCGATTATAGTAAATGCCTCATCTTACATCATTGCGGACGAAAAAGGTTATCGTCACGGACAGGGAATAGGATACGGTCATTTTGGGAGTAGCTCGCATGGCGCAGGTGGAGCGGGATTTGGAAATCTTGGAGGTCACGGGTCTTACTATACACAAGGTGGAATCGGAGACGGCGGAATAATGTATGGCGATTCTTTAATGACTGATTTGACAATAAACGAGTTAGGGAGCGGCGGAGGCGATTTTGCAGACATCAGCGGTTACAGGCACGGCGGGGGAAATGGAGGTGGATTAATAGAATTGCAGTGTACGGATACAAGTGCGGGAACGATTGTCCTAAACGGAACGTTATCCGTAAACGGAAGCAACGGAACGTCACAGAGCGGATATGCAGGCGGTGGAGCCAGCGGTGGAGCGGTTTTATTATTCGCAAAATACCTGCAAGGCACAGGAATAATCAATGCGACCGGTGGAAATGGCGGAACGATATCAAACTGCAAAGCTGGCGGTGGAGCGGGTGGACGGGTGATATTCTACACGGACAGCCCGGACAGCACATACTCAATTTCAGTATCGGTGGCGGGAGGAGATTCCGGAGGAACTGGCTCAACACCGGGAGGAATTGGAACATTTGTACGGACTGTGCTTCCTTCAGAATTTACACCTGTATCTTATGTGAATAAAGCAGGATTGCCATTTGTGTTTAAGATGTTCCAGAATTATCCGAATCCGTTCAGGAATAAGACGACTATAAAGTATCAGATACCTGTAACGAGTAAAGTATCGCTAATGATTTATGATTTAACGGGAAGGTGTGTAAAGGCGTTAGTCAACGAAGAACAGGTGCCTGGATATTACAAAGCAGAACTGAATTCGAAAGACTATCCGACGGGAATATACTTTGCGAAGTTTAAGGCTGGCGAATACAAAGAGACAAAGAAACTCATATTGATGAAGTAAAACCCTGAACAATAAAAAGCCATTTCTGTTTTTCAGAGATGGCTTTTTATTGTTGTATTTTCTTACTCTCTGACAATAACAAATACTTGACAATTATATAATAAGTCAATATTTTACTAAAATGCGAGTTTTGGTTACAGGTGGAGCCGGTTTTATTGGAAGTAATGTCGCTAATAGGTTAATCGGTAATGGCAACGAGGTAATTGTGTTTGATAATTTATCAAGACGCGGCTCGGAATTAAACTTGAAATGGTTAAAAAAGAACGGAAAATTTACTTTCATTAAAGGCGACACCAGAGATAAAAAAGCAGTAAATAATGTATTCAAAAAGTATTCTCCTATAGATACAGTATTTCACTTCGCAGCGCAAACAGCAGTGACAACTTCCGTAATTAATCCCGCAGAAGATTTTGAGATAAATGCAATGGGAACATTTAATTTGCTTGAAGCTTGCAGAAAAGAAGAAAATAAACCATTGGTTGTTTTTTCATCTACTAACAAAGTATACGGTAAACTTGAAAATACTAGTTTGGTAGAAAAATCAAAACGATACGAAGCTAAAAACTTAAAAAATGGTATAAATGAATCTACAAAATTGGATTTTTATTCGCCTTATGGGTGTTCTAAGGGATGTGCAGACCAATATGTCAGAGATTATTCAAGAATGTATGACTTGCCAACAATAGTATTCAGAATGTCTTGTATATACGGGGAAAGACAATTTGGAGTGGAAGACCAGGGATGGGTTGCATGGTTCATAATAACGGCTATAAGAAATAGACAATTAACAATTTACGGCAACGGCAAACAAATAAGAGATATCCTTTTTATTGAAGATTATGTTAATTTATGTATGTCTGCTGTGAAAAATAAAGATAAAATAAAAGGAAAAGTATATAATATCGGTGGCGGGAAAGAAAATACTATATCACTTTTAGAGTTAATAGATACGATAGAAGATAAATTAGGTAAAAAAATAAAATGTAAATTTAGTGACCCAAGACCGGGAGACCAGTTATTTTATGTTTCGGATACCACTAAAGCAAAGCAAGATATGAAGTGGAAACCAAATGTTAATGTTGCCAAAGGAGTCCATCGGCTTTATCAATGGCTAATAGAACATAAAAAGGAAATAGAAAGCGTTTTGCCTTAAAAAATGCGGATTTTATTTGTTATCCCGGTATATACAGATAAAATTGGGGGCAGGGAAAGGTATTTGTATAAGATTTCCGAAGAATTGTCAAAAGAGTATGATGTGGAAGTAGTAACGAGATTTGATATCCCCCTTGATTATTTTGCTTCAAGCAATAGATTTTTGGCGAGTTCAAAAAATAAAACTTATTTCAACGGTAAAATTAAAGTCAATGTTATAGGGATAAGTTTTTTTGAAAAAATATGGCTTTTGCCTGTATATAAATTGTATTTTAACTTAAAAACTCAGAAAATTGCAAAGTGGCTGTATAATAAAGTATGGGTAAAGAAAATTATTCCTTTTGTAAAATCGGCGGATGTTGTTGAATATCACGGAACAGGACAAGAACTCCTTAGTTTTGGCGTATTAGAATCTTGCAGGATACTTAATAAACCATTTATAGTTTTACCACATAGTCATCCCGGAAGTTGGGGGGATTGGGGTATTGATATTAAACTTTATAAGTCTGCAGATAGAATAATAGTAAATAGCGAATCTGAAAAACAATTTATGGTATCAAAAGAAATATTAGCAGAAAAAATAAGAGTTATATATGGTGCGCCAATTATTGAAACTAAAACCTGCCACAGTGAGGATGGAAAATATTTCAGGAAAAAATATAATATTACAGGAGATATGATATTGTTTGTTGGTAGAAAGATAAAAGGCAAGGGATATGTTTCATTGATTAAAGCAATGGATTTAGTATGGAAAAATAATCCCGAAACTTATTTTGTATTTATCGGTAGTGGAGAGTCTATATATTCACTAAAAGATAAAAGAGTAATTGAACTTGGATGGTGCGATGAGTTTGAAAAAATAAGTGCGTATAAGGCTTGTGATATATTTTGTATGCCTTCTTATGAAGAAGCATTCGGGATTGTTTATACTGAGGCGTGGATGTTTGGCAAACCTGTAATTGGCGGAAATATCCCGGCGTTAAAAGAGGTAATATCCGAAGGAGTAGACGGATTGCTTGTTAAACAGGACCCGGAAGATATTGCAGCAGCGATATTAAAATTATTAAATGATAAGTCTTTAAGAGATAAAATGGGAATAGCGGGCAAGAAAAAAGTGGACGAAAAATTTAATTGGAATAAAGTTACTGGGGATATAAAAAGCTTATATAATAGTTTAACCTAAATGTACGATTTAAGTTTAATAATTGCATGTTATAATGAAGAACAAATATTTGTAAAAAATGTATCTGAGATTATAGAAATTTTAGATAAAACAAATCTGAATTATGAAATTATATTTGTTGATGATTGTAGTAAAGATAGAACAAGAGAAAAAATAGAAGAAATAATGTTAACGTATAAGGATAAAAATTTACAAAAAATATTTCATAAGGAAAATATAGGACGTGGGGGCGCGGTAAAAGATGGAATTAGAATAGCTAAAGGAAAAACAACGGGATATGTAGATGTTGACTTGGAAGTAAGTGCTGAGTATATTCCTGAGTTTGTAAATGCAATAAAGAAAGGATATGATATAGCTGTAGCCCATAGAAATTACAAATTTCAAATTAAGTCAATAGATAGATGGATATTAACTAAAGGATATCATTTATTGGTAGAAATTATTTTGGGACTCCCATACAAAGATACTGAAGCCGGGTATAAGTTTTTTGATACTAATAAGATAATGCCTATGATTGATGAAACAGATGATATGCAATGGTTTTGGGATACGGAATTTATGGCTAGAGCATATTTACATAACTATAAAGTAAAAGAAATCCCCTGCATATTTATTAGAAAATATGAAAAACAATCTACAGTTAGAACTTTTTATGATTCACTTCATTTTTTTATAAAATTGCTTAAATTTAAAGAATTTTGATTACTAAAAGGCAAATTATGAAAGCTTTGGAAGAAATAGGTATTAAGAAAGGAATAAAGTATGTTTTTACTACTATTGCAGTATGTATCTTAAAATTAATGATTTTTTCGCCTTGTAGAATATTCTTTTTAAGGCTATTAGGGGTTAAAATAGGCAAACATTGCGTTATTAATTCAATTAAATTTTTTAATTGCTATAGAAGAGGATTTCGAGGCTTAAATATCGGGAATGAGTGTTTTTTGGGTGAGGATATTATGATTGATCTGGCAAACGAAGTTCATATAGGTGATAAAGTTAGTATTGGCGCGAGAGTGATGATAATGACTCATATTAATGTTGGATATAAAGATCATCCATTACAAAAGTTTTTCCCCTGTTCTTCAAAACCTGTTATAATAAAATCAGGTTCATTTATCGGTGTCAATTCAACAATCCTTTCCGGTGTGGAGATTGGAGAATGTGCTTTTATAGGAGCTTGTAGTATGATAAGTAAAAATGTTGAATCATATACTATGGTTGCCGGGATACCGGCAAAAACAATCCGGACTCTTTCCGATTAATAAAAATATAGCTGTTAGTTAACCAAAATATATCCTTGCTATATGAGAAACTATAAAAAACAACATTACGAATTATTTTTTTTGATACTTATTCTTGCCGGAGCTTTTATTTTACGATTGTGGGGTGTAAATTTTGGACTGCCCGGATTATTCCATTTAGATGAAAGAATATTTCCGGTCGACGCCTTTTATAGATTATCGCATAAAGGACAAATTCCTTTTGTCCATCATTCTTATCCTTATGGTGATTTAATCCCTAATATGCTTGCCGTATTCTATGGAATATATTATTTAATCTTAAAACTTATAAAAATAGTTCACACTCCTTTTGATTTTTTGGTGTTTTATATTAGAAACCCGTCAAGTGTATATTTAATTGGAAGAATGTTGTTTGTTCTCTCGTCAACTGCCAGTGTTTTTGTTCTATATTTAATAGGAAAAAGGCTTTGCAATAAAACGGTTGGTTTTCTCTCTGCTTTTTTTCTCGCTTTTAATTTCTTATCAGTTCAACAGGCGAAATTTATGAAAGGCGATACTTTGGGGACTTTGCTGATGTTGATTTCAGTTTATTTTTGCTTTCCCCAAAAAGATGAAGAGGATGTTAATGGACAAATAAAACATAAAAAGTATATTCTTACAGGTATATTTGCCGGACTTGCAATAGCTGCAAGGTTTACTTTAGTTGTTTATTTGATTGTTCCCGTAATTGTTTTTCTTATGGATAAGAAAATATTATTTGCTAACAAAATTAAAAATTGTTTAATTTTTATCCTTTGCAGTATATCTACATTTTTGATATTAACTCCTTCTGTGATTTTTAGATGTTATATATTTTTTATTAATATGCTTAGTCTTGGAATACAAGTTGGGGAAGCGTCAAAAAGTATAAATTCTAACTCTGCATGGATGATACATATGGATAATGGAATCGGAATACCCTTGGCAATAATTGGAATTTTAGGAATGTTATATTCGTTATATAAAAAAGAGAATATCAGCCTGATTGTATTTGTAGTCCTTTTTGGAAGCGCTGTTTTTAATCTTGCTACTCCCTCGTGGCATGCAATTGCTATAATTCCTTTTATTGTTTTCTTTGCGGCTAAGTTTATATATGAGATTAGTATCATAATTTGTAAAAAGAAACCAAAAACGAGACATTTTTTTCTTGCCGTTGTAAGTATATTAGTTGTAATTCCGCCGTTATTGAATGTATTAAAATATAATTATTTGATAAGCTGCCCGGATACAAGAAATTTAGCTAAAGAATTTATTGAAAAAACGATTCCTCCGGGAAGCAAGATAGTATCTGAAGGAATGGAATATTTTGAACAAACTTCTATTCTGGGGGTTCCTATAAATAAAAGTAAAAAACAATTGCAGGAACAATTTGATAAGGTAAAAAAAGAAGGTTTTGGAGGTGCTCTTGTTCTCGCAGAAATCAAGGGGCAAAAGGAACCGAGCTATACACTGGAGAATATTTTAATTTTGGAAGATCCTCCTTATAAAAATGAAAAATATGATACTACAGTTGAAATTTATTTAGAGCACAATATAGATTATTTGATTATGAGTAGCTGGGTAAGAGACTGTAGTTGGAATTATAGTAAGTATATTATGCCGGAAAAATTTGCAATTTCACTGGAAAAAGAATATGAGATTATAAAAGAATTCAAGCCTAATCCGGTCTTTGATTGGGATTATTATTGTTTTTCAAAAATAGATTATAACGCTCTATCTAAAGTAGCAATATGGCATAGAAAGATTATTGGTGGACCAATTATAAAAATATATAAGAAAAGAATCTCTCCTTTACCTATTTGTCAAACAGACAGAAAATGAATCTCCATAAAGAAAAACAAAGTATATTACTGCTCTCATTTATTATTTTAATAGCTTTTGTTTTAAGAATATGGGAATTTAATTTTGGTTTACCAAGTTTATTCCACTATGATGAAAGACTTTTCCCTGTAGATGCTTTTTATAGGTTGTCTCATAAAGGACAAGCTTCCCCTACTTATCATTTTTATGCTTATGGCGATTTAATTCCTAATATACTTGCCGTATTCTATGGTATATATTATTTAATCTTAAAATTTATAAAAATAGTTTATACTCCTTTTGATTTTCTGGTACTTTATGCAAGAGACCCATCAAGTGTATATCTGATTGGCAGAATGCTATTTGTTCTTTCATCAAGCATTAGTGTTTTTGTTCTATATTTAATAGGAAAGAGACTTTACAATAAAACAGTAGGACTCCTCTCTGCTTTTTTCTTTACGTTTAGCTTTTTAGCTGTTCAACAGGCAAAATTTATGAAGGAGGATGCTTTAGGAATTTTAATGATGTTGATTTCAGTTTATTTTTGCTTTTCCCAAAAAGATGAAGAGGATGTTAATGGACGAATAAAACGTAAAAAGTATATTCTTACAGGTATATTTGCCGGTCTTGCAATAGCGGCAAGATTCACTTTGGTTATTTATTTAATTACTCCTGCAATCGTTTTTCTTATGGAGAAAAAAATATTATTTACTAATAGAATTAAAAATTGCTTAACCTTTATCCTGTGCAGTGTAACTACATTCTTGGCGTTAACGCCTTCGGCAATATTTAGTTTTGATAAGTTTACGAATACAATATTTGGTCTTGGAACTCGATTTAGTGTGTCAAGAAGTGTAAGTATACAACCTAATTGGTTAATTTATTTGACAGAGCATATAAAAAATGGAATTGGAATGCCATTAGAAATAGTTGGAATTTTAGGAATATTATATTCATTATATAAAAAAGAGAATGTTAGTTTTATTGTATTCATAATTCTTTTTTGGGGTGCCATTTTAAATCTTGGGACTTGTCCATGGTATGCAATTGCTATAATTCCTTTTATTGTTTTCTTTGCGGCTAAGTTTATATATGAGATTAGTATCATAATTTGTAAAAAGAAACCAAAAACGAGACATTTTTTTATTGCTGTTGTAAGTATATTAGTCGTAATTCCGCCGTTATTGAATGTATTAAAATATAATTATTTGATAAGCTGCCCGGATACAAGAAATTTAGCTAAAGAATTTATTGAAAAAACAATCCCTCCTGAGAGCAAGATAGTGTCTGAAGGAATGGAATATTTTGACCAAACTTCCATTGTGGGAGTTCCTTTACATAAAAGCAATAAACAATTCAAGGAACAATTTGAGAGAGCAAGCAAACAAAATGTAAACGGAATCTTTTTACTTGCAATGATTAAAGGGCAGAAAGACCCTAGGTATATATTGGAAAATGTTTCTGTTTTAGAAAAACCCCCTTATATTGGTGGATATGTTACTACCGTGAAGATTTATACTCAAAACGAAGTGGATTATTTAATCACAACCAGCTGGGTTAGAGGAAGAGAAGAAGGAGATACGATGCCGGATGAATTTAGAAAGTCTTTTGAAAAAGACCGTATATTTATAAAAGAATTTGTTCCTAATCCTGTTTTTAAATGGGATTATTATTGTTTTAAAGTAGATTATAATGCTCTTTCAAAAGTCTCGATATTTGATAAAAATATTACAGGTGGACCTATTATAAGGATATATAAATTAAAGAAACCTTTAGAGAGTGTTGAATTACGGGAATAGAATTACTTTAGCGGCAGTTTTGTTTAGCATTTCAGAAAATCCCTTGTCAAATTCTTCAAGCTTGAGCTTATGCGTAATTACAGGCGAGATATCAAGTTTTTTGTATGCAAGGAGGTTTCTTACTTTGAACCACGTATCAAACATCAGTCTTCCGCTTATTCCGTAAATGGTAACCCCTTTAAATATTATACTGTTGTAATCTATAGTGATTGTCCCCGGTGTAATTCCGAAAGCAGAGAATCTTCCCCCTCTGCGGACTGCTTTTATCGCGAGTTCAATTGTTTTGGGCGAACCTGCCATATCAAGGACGACGTCTGCCCCTATACCTTTTGTTTCGTCTAATATTCTTTTTAAAGGGTCTTCATTCTTTGGATTAATACAAATGTCCGCTCCCATTTTTTTTGCAATGTCAAGCCTGAATTGCTCGACTTCTACGACTATCACTTGCGCTGCGCCTGCTACTTTTGCCACTCCCGTTGAAAATAAACCTGTTGGTCCTGCACCAAGAATAACGACGGTTTTGGCGGTGACAGGTTCAACTAACGTGCAGTACACTGCATTTCCAATCGGTTCCTGTACTGAGGCAAATTCAGGTGGTATGGATTTATCGTTTTTCCATATTACACTTTCCGGGACCGTAATATACTCCGCAAAACAACCGTCACAATCTACTCCAAGTATTTTGACGTTATGACATATATGCATCTGTCCTGTCATACATTGGATACATCCTCCGCATGGGATATGAGTTTCTGCGGATACGTAATCCCCTACTTTTATATTTTTTACGCAAGACCCAACTTCTACTACTTCACCTGCAAATTCATGCCCCATCGTTTGCGGTAAGTTTTTTATTCTGTTCTGTGCCCATTCATTCCAACTGTAAATATGAACGTCTGTCCCGCATATGGAAGTAGCTTTTACTTTAACTAACACCTCATACGAAGAGGGTTTAGGTGCTTCAATATCTACAAGTGTTGCCCCTAGTTGGGGACTTATTTTACGGATTGATTTCATTTTCATAAAGAGGAAATTAATACAATTCATATAAATGTCAAGTCAGAAATAGTAAAAAATGTTTTACTCTTGACATAGCTTTGTTTTACAATAAAATCCTATACTTATATGAAAACGTTCTGGCTTGTAGACGGGCATTCTATTGCTTACCGTTCTTATTTCGCTTTTATGCACAATCCCCTCAGAAATTCTAAAGGAGAAAATACTTCTGCCGTATTTGGGTTTATTAATTCGTTGGTTAAATTGTTAACCGAGAAAAAACCGGAATATATGTTTGTTGCGTTTGATGCTCCGCATCCTACTTTTCGTCACGAGCAGTTTAAGGATTATAAAATTCAGAGACCTCCGACGCCGTCGGATTTATCTTCCCAGTTTCCGATAATAAAAAACGTCGTAGAAATAATGGGCGTTACGCTTATTGAAAAACCCGGCGTAGAAGCAGATGATATTATCGGTACTATTGCAATAGCGGCAAGAGATAAAGGATTTGAGGTTACGATATTTGCGGACGACAAGGATTTCCTGCAATTGGAGTCGCAGGGGATAAAAATTTTGAGCGCAAGGACTTTTGAGTTTGTACACTGCGAAGAAAAATTAGGTATCCCGCCTGCTTTGGTTCCGGATTACCTTGCGCTTACAGGAGACTCGATAGATAATATTCCGGGCGTGTATGGGATAGGTCCGAAAAATGCGCAAAAACTTATAACGGAAATAGGCGGGCTGGATAAAATATACGAGAATATACCTTCTGTAAAGGGTGAAAAAATAAAAGAATCACTGGTGAAAAATAAAGATAATGCATATATGTCAAAGATGCTTGCTACTATCAAGACTGATGTTGATGTCGGGATTGATATTTCCGAAATGACGGTAAAGGAAACAAATAAAGAAAATTTGTTCAATATTTTGAGAGAGTTGGAGTTTTATTCGCTTGTTAAAAAATTGATTCCTGATAGTTTTGAAGTTGCAAACAAAGATAATACCGTCAAAGGTAAAACAAAAGTTGCAACAAGTAAGGAAGAACAGTCAACTTTGTCTATCTTTTCACAGATTCCGCAGAAACAAGAAAATCCGGAATCTGTTTTGGAAACGGACTGGGATAGTTTCTTGGAAGGTATCGGGGGAAAAGTTAGTGTAGCTTTTAAGGACAATGGTTTTGCATTGGGAACGGATAAAGAGAAAATTGTTTTTTCTGATGGTTCCGACAAGAAAGAGAATCTCGAAAAGCTTAATTCTATTATCAATAATGAGGATATTGAAAAAATTACGGCAGACAGCAAGTATTTGTTTCATAATTTCCGTGTAAAGGGAAAAGTTTTTGACATAGGATTAGCCGGGTATTTGCTGGAACCCGGTGTGAAAGAACCTTCGCTTGAAGCTATGAGTATTAAATGGCTTGGGAAAACGCTGGTAAGTTCGGATGAAATAGATTATCTTGGTAAAAGCGTAGACGTATGCACTAAAGCGTATCCGGTTTTGAAAGCTAAACTTGAAGAAGAGGGGTTGAATACTATATACAATGATATGGAACTCCCATTAGCAAGAATTCTTGCCGGGATGGAGGAAAAGGGAGTTCTTATAGATAAAAAATATTTTGCCGATGAATCCGAAAAGTTGGGTAAAAGAATCAATAAAATAGAAGAATCAATATATGAGGATGTGGGGGAGAGGTTTAACTTGAGGTCTCCTTCACAGTTAAGTAAAATTCTTTTTGAGAAATTGAATTTACCTAAATCAAAACATAAAAAGACGCATTATTCTACTGAACAGGATGTTTTGGATGAACTGGCAAAGATACATCCTTTGCCGAAAAAAATATTAGAATATCGTGAATTGTTCAAATTAAAATCTACATATATTGATACTCTGCCTGTATTGGCAGATGAAAACAGTAGAGTGCATACGATATGGCAGCAAACGGGTACTATAACGGGAAGGTTGTCATCAAAAGACCCGAATCTACAAAATATACCGGATATGGAGATAAAACAGGGATTTATTGCTCCTGAAGGATATGTTATAATGGATGCGGATTATTCTCAAATAGAATTGAGGATACTTGCAGGTGTTTCAAAAGATGATATTCTTTTAGAAGCATTTAAAAATAATGAAGACATTCACAGGAAAACGGCAGGATTGATATTTAATGTTCCGGAAGAGCAGATTAACCAAACACAGAGGGATATAGCGAAAGTGGTTAATTTTGGAATTGTATATGGAATGGGACCTTTTGGATTGGCGCAGAGGCTGAACATTCTTCCTGAAGAAGCTTTAACTTTTATAACGTCTTATTTTCTTACCTATCCGGGTGTAAAAAACTGGATAGATAAACAAATAGAAAATGCAAAGAAAAACGGTTATGTTGAGACTATTCTTGGGCGAAAAAGGTGGTTGCCGAATATAGGTTCGGAAAAAGGCAGGAGCAAAGAGTTTGAGGAACGGGTGGCAATAAATGCTCCATTACAGGGAACGGCGGCAGATATGATAAAAATAGCAATGATAAAAATTCAACCGCAATTAAAAGATTTCAATGCGAATATAATAATGCAGGTTCACGACGAATTAGTATTGGAAGTGCCTGAAGATAAGGTAAAGGAAGTACAATCATTGGTAAAATATGAAATGGAAAACGCGTTAGATATAGGTGTGCCGGTAGTAGTAGGAATTGGTGTAGGTAAAGACTGGCATTCTGCACACCCTTAGGCAAAATTAAAAATTAAAATGCAAAAATTAAATAGCGTAAAAAGAATATTTTTTCCGTATGCAAAGTTATTTGGAATATAATTTTAACATTCAGATTTATAATTTAAGCTTGCCTGTTTTTTTATTTTTGATATTTACATTTTAATATTTGATTTGATGTGATATGATTATTGGCGTGACAGGTGATATAGGGACAGGGAAGTCCACAGTTACTAAGTTCTTGAGATGATTTAGCAAGGGTATTCGGATTTGGAAAATACGGCTTGACTAAACGATGTTTATTAATAAAATATTTCTAATTTGAAAATATGAAAAAGAATAAACAGATTGCCCAACAAAACAGTTTTACTGAATTTCTACTCTACACTACACCAAACGGCAAAGTGAAAGTGGAGATATTTTTGCGTGACGAAACCTTATGGCTGACGCAAAAGAGAATGGCAGATTTGTTTGGTGTTGGTATTCCGGCTATCAATAAGCATCTCAAAAACATCTTTGAAAATGGTGAATTACAAGAAGATTCAGTTATTTCCATTTTGGAAACAACTGCCAAAGACGGAAAAAAATATTCTACTAAATTCTACAATCTTGACGCTATCATTTCCGTTGGTTACCGTGTTAATTCAAGACAGGCAACACTCTTTCGCATCTGGGCGACCCAGGTTCTAAAAGAGTATATTATTAAAGGCTTTGCTATGGATGATGAGCGGTTGAAAACCCCCGGTAACATCTTTGGTAAAGATTATTTTGAAGAGCAACTGGCGCGAATCAGGAATATTCGCAGCAGTGAGAGAAGATTTTACCAGAAAATTACTGATATTTACTCGCAATGCAGTGCTGATTATAATCCGGATGAAGAAATCACTCGACAATTTTTTGCTACAGTTCAGAACAAACTTCATTTTGCAATAAGCGGTCAAACTGCGGCAGAAATTATTTATCAAAGGGTAGGAAGTGAAAAAAATAATATGGGGCTCACAGTATGGAAAAACGCACCCAAAGGAGACATTAGAAAAACCGATGTCAGCATTGCTAAAAATTATTTAAATGAAAAAGAACTGGACGAACTTAATAGAATCGTAACAATGTATCTTGATTATGCAGAAATGCAGGCGAAAAAGGGTGTCGTTATGTATATGAAAGATTGGGTAGAGAAACTGGATGCTTTTTTACAGTTCAACGGAAAAGAAATTCTGCAAGACAGCGGTAAAATCAGCCACGAAGTTGCGATAGCTTTAGCAGAGAGCGAATATGAAAAGTATATGGTTGTTCAAAATAAAATACTTGAATCCGACTTTGACCGCGAAGTAAAAAAGTTATTAGACTCTAAAAATAAACTTACTCCGTTAGATAAGAAAAATAAAAAATAATTTATACATATCTACAAATGGAGTGGAAAAAGTAGAAGAATGCGTTTTTTGGATAAGAAGGCTTTTGGAATATGTTTTTAATAAACAGATTTATAATTTAAGTTTGTCTGTTTTTTATTTTTGATATTTAATATTTGATTTTTGATTTGGAGTAATATGATTATTGGCGTGACAGGTGATATAGGGACAGGAAAATCCACAGTTGCTAAGTTTTTAAAAGAATTTAGCAAGGGTGAAATCATAAATGTAGACAAACTTGGATGGGAAATCCTTGAAAAAAAGAAAGCAAAACTTATAGATACGTTTGGTGAGAAAATAATAACAAGAGGCAAAATAGACAGGAAAAAATTGGGAAAAATAGTTTTTAATGACAAAAATAAATTGCAATTATTAAATTCCATTATTCATCCTTTACTTGTAAAAGAATTGAAAAATCGTATTCTGAAAATACCTGATGATATCCTTAAAATAGTAGATTGTGCGTTGGTATATCAATGGGAAATAGAGGAATGGTTTGATAGGCTTATTGTTGTAACGTCAAGTTATGAGAGCAGGCAAAAGAGGACAAAAAGATTAAAGTATAACAAAGAAATTATAGATAATATTATGAAATCACAGATAGTTAATTATGGTCAGGATAAGTGTGATAAACTTGTAGATATAATCATTGAGAATAACTCGAGTTTAAGTGCTTTGAGAGCTAAGGTAAAAAAAGTATGGGTATCATTATTATTAGCAATAGGGCAGTGACAAATTGAAACAATATCTTTGAAATTTAATTGACAAGTATAAAAAAAGAGTTACTTAAAATGGAGTTTTATAACATATTATAAATTAATAAAGGGGGGAAGGATGTTGAAGTTTTTTTGTGCGGTTTCAGCCGTTTTATTTGTGGCCGGTTGTTCTTCTAACCTGCCTGATGTCCAGGTTAAAACTGTGGACAAAATGCAGGTTTTATTTGTCGAGAAACAGGGAAATTTTTCCGATATAGGAAATGCGATGGGAATGCTTTTCCAGTATGCAGGAACAAATGGTATTCAATATGCAGGAGCGCCTTTTGGAGTTTATTATGATGATCCCAAAAAGGTGGCGCCGGAAAAATGCAGATACGATGTATGCGTCCCGATAGTTCCGGTAGCAGATAGTATTGCAGGAAAAATTACCGGGGATATAAAGATAAAAGAAATACCTGCGATAGAAGTGGCTTTTCTTTTACATAAAGGTGCGTATAGCAAAGTTGGACCTTCATGGGGCGGATTATTCAAATGGATATTTAGGAACGGATATAAACCTGACGGCCCGGGAAGAGAATTTTATTTGAATTCTCCTCAAGAAGTACCTGAAGATTCACTTTTAACAGAAATACAAATACCGGTAAAAAAATAAGATAATTCTATCCCGCTATAACACTTAATTTGATTGTTGTAGCGGGATTCTTTTATATCCGTGTATATCAATGTCGTTGAAAAACAGATTGACTTTTTGGTGGTATGAGGTATTAAAGAAAATATAAGTAGAGTATTCTATAATTGATTAAAACAATAACACTAGGAGGTAAAGATGTGTGAACTTACGGATGCCAATTTTAATGAAGGGATAAAAGATTCAAAACTTGCAGTATTGGTAGATTTTTGGGCGCCTTGGTGTGGCTCGTGCAGGATGATTGCTCCGATAGTAGAAAAAATCGCTAAGGAATACGAAGGGAAAATTAAAATATGTAAAGCTAATGTAGATGATAGCCCTAATGTATCGGAGACTTATGGAATAAGAAGCATACCGACATTGATTATTTTTAAGGATGGAAAACTTGTGGAACAAATGGTTGGAGCAATGCCCGAAGAAGATTTAAAAAATAAAATAGCTCCATACTTAGTAAACTGTTAACAATAAACGCGTAACGGAAAGATTAGAAAATATGAATATAAGTTTTTTTGAAGAGTTCCCTACGGAGGAGAACCTTGGAAAAATCAAACTTATTCCTAAGTCTTTTAATACTAAAATCTATATAGTATCCCATAGTTTAAGCGAGTTTCGTGGTTTTGAGGAAAAATTAAAAATTCCGCTTGTTTACTGGCCTGTTCTGGAAAATAAAGAAGGTTACTGGATTTCTCCATTTACAAAAAGAAGAGCATTACAAAGAGTTTTAAATGAAGTCAGAAACGAAAAGATTGAACTTATGTTGGATTTAGAAAACCCTACACACGCAAAACATCTGTATTTTACGGAATCATTAAACTTTTTTAGAAATAAAAGATTTATAAAAGAGTTTGTAGATACGAATGGTCATAAGCTTGTGCTTATTGAGTTGCCTGGGATAGAAAAACGTTTGAAATTTTGGGGACTTACTTATGAAAGCGAAACCGCAGCCGTTGCCAAAATGGTATATACGAGTCTAATAGGAAAACTGGACAGAAAAGGAATGGTTGAAAAACTGCGACATTTCTGTGAAGTTGGAGTAAAAAAATACGGGAACAGATTTAAAATGGGATTAGGCTGTACGGCTATCGGGGTTGGTGGTTCAGAACCAATTCTTACACCCGATGAATTTGAAGAAGATTTGAAAATAGTAAAAGAATTCGGAGTAAACGAGGTAATAATATTTAGGTTAGGCGGACTGAACGAAGAATATGTAAAAAGATGCAGGAAGGTAATTGAAAGTTAAATTGCGGTTATTTGTTCGTAAGCGTAATTAGTATTTAGAAGTAGCTGTTCGCTGAATGATTTCCCGATTAATTGGACTCCTACAGGCAATCCATTATTTTCTCCGCATTTGAAAGATATTGCCGGCAAACCTGCAAGGTTTACACTAACCGTAAAAATATCACTCAAATACATTTGTAAAGGATTGGTTATTCGTTCTCCGATTTTGAACGGTAATGTTGGTGTTGCGGGAGTTAAGATAATATCAACTTTCTTAAAAGCGGTTTCAAAGTCTGATGCTATAAGATTCCTTACTTTGCAGGCTTTATTATAGTATTCATCATAATATCCTGATTGTAGACCAAAAGTTCCCAGCATTATTCGTCTTTTGACTTCTTTCCCAAAACCCTGTTCTTTTGTAAATTCATACATTGTTTTTAAGTTTTCCGATTCCGGGATTCTATAACCATATTTTACGCCATCATATCTTGCAAGATTTGAAGAAGCTTCTGCTGTTGCGATTAGATAATAAATGGCAATAGCATATTCGGTATTAGGTAAAGAAATATCATACAATACGGCTCCCGACTGTTCCATAAGTTTGGCTGTAGAGAGAATTTTCTCTTTAATTTCAGGGGCTATTCCTTCAACAAAATATTCTTTTGGAATACCGATTTTTAGATTTTTAATTTCAGGATTTAGATTGTTGAAATATTGTCCTGTTTGTTTAGAATTACGACTGGTTGAGTCTTTTGGGTCTTCTCCTGCGATAGCATCAAGAAGGATAGCAGAATCTTTTGCGCAACGAGTAATTGGACCTATCTGGTCTAAAGAAGAAGCAAAAGCTATAAGTCCATATCTTGATACTAGTCCATATGTTGGTTTTAATCCAACGACTCCACAAAATGCAGCGGGTTGCCTGATTGAGCCGCCTGTATCCGAACCAAGAGCACAAATTGATTCGTTTGCTTTTACGCTGGAGGCAGAACCACCTGAAGAACCGCCGGGAACAAGGTTTGGATTGTAAGGGTTAAGAGTAGGATTAAAGGCAGAGTTTTCGGTAGAGGAGCCCATTGCGAATTCATCAAGGTTTGTTTTGCCTACAAATATGGCATTAAGAGATTCTAATTTGTCTATTACGGTTGCGTTATAGGGAGGGATAAAGTCTTTAAGTATTTTGGAACCGCAGGTTGTAGGGAAGTTACGAATACATATATTATCTTTTATTGCAATGGGAATTCCGGTTAAGAGATGGTTGAAATCAGAATTTTTATCAAGGAAAGAAGCTTTTTCTAATGCGGATTCTTCCATAAGAGTGATGTATGAATTTAGTTTACTTTTATGGATATTATTAAATGCCTCAGTAATAAGTTCTGTGCAGGTTATTTCACGAGTTTTAAGTTTTTGGTGAAGTGTGGAAATATCAGTATTTAGTAACCCGTTCATATTATTCCGGCTTTAAATTTGCTCTTTATTGACCATTTTATCAATTGTCAGCATATAAGAATTTAGTAGGAATTTAAACTGGGCAATAAACTCGGAATGTTCGTTTTTCAATGAGGATATTTCAGCGAGAATAGCTTGTTTTTCGGAATTGGCCATTTCAAGAATTGAATTAGCTTCTTCTTTGGCTTTATTGAGCATATCCTGTATTTCATTAGATATGTTTTCCTGGTATTGAGCTTTCTGTTTATATTTTTTTAATTCTTCAACGAGGTTATTTTTTTCGATTATAAGTTCTTCAAAAGTTTGTGCTACGGATTCAATACAAGACGTGACTTCTTTTGGATCAAAACCATGCATTGTTTTTTTGAATTCAATATTTTTTAATTCTACGGGTGTGATTTTCATAATTCCTCCATTCACCGATTTAACGGGATAATAATTATAAAAATAAGAAAAGTTTAGAGTTGGAAAGTTTGTGTAAGTTTACTAATTTATTGCGTTTCATAATTAGGAGGTTCTTTGGTTATGATTATGTCGTGAGGATGAGATTCTTTTAATCCTGCGGATGTTATTTTTATGAACTCTTTGGTTTTCCATAACGTTTTAATATCTTTTGCTCCGCAGTATCCCATTCCTGCTTTAATTCCTCCTACAAGTTGATATATGATTTCGGAAACTTTTCCCCTGTAAGCGACTCTACCTTCAACGCCTTCGGGAACGAATTTTTTTGCTTTTTCCTGGAAATATCTATCACTCGAGCCTTTTTCCATAGCTCCTATTGAGCCCATTGCCCTGTATTGTTTATATCTTTTCCCTTCATATACGATTGTTTCTCCCGGGGCTTCATCAGTTCCGGCAAGAACATTTCCCATCATACAGGTTGATGCTCCAGAGGCAAGGGCTTTTACCATATCTCCGGACCATCTTATTCCGCCGTCTGCAATTATTGGAACATTAGAAGCGGATGCACAGTCAATGATTGCCGTGATTTGAGGAACGCCGATACCGGCTATTACTCGTGTCGTGCATATAGAGCCAGGTCCGATGCCTACTTTTACGGCATTTACTCCTATTTCACAAAGTCTTTTGGTGGCTGCCGTTGTGGCAATATTTCCTACGACAAGTTGAATATCCGGAAATAAATTTCTTATTTTTATTGCAGTATCAATAACGAATTTTGAATGTCCGTGTGCAGTGTCAACAACTATAGCGTCGCATCCACATTCTACAAGTGCTCTTGTTCTATCAAGGGTGTCCTTTGCCGTTCCGACAGCAGCTCCTACTCGAAGTCTTCCGGATTTGTCCGTTGTGGAATATGGGAAAATTTCTTTTTGAGTAATATCTTTAAGTGTAATAAGCCCTTTTAATATGCCGTTTTTATCTATTACGGGTAATTTTTCAATTTTATATTGATTTAATAAGTTTATGGCTTCTTTTATTGGAGTTCCATATTTTAGGGTTATGAGTTTGTCTTTAGTCATCATTTTGCTCACGGATTTAGAAAGATTGGTTTCAAATCGTATGTCTCTTTTTGTAAGTATTCCGACAAGCCTGCCTTTATTATCAACTACCGGAAACCCGGATATATGATATTTTTCCATTAGTTGCCTGACATCCTGGAGTTTGTCGTGAGGATTTATTGTTATTGGGTCTTCAACGATTTCGCTCTCGTGTCTTTTTACTTTTTCGACTTCTTTGGCTTGTTCATCAATACTGATGTTTTTATGAATGATTCCAATCCCACCGGCTTTTGCAAGAGCTATTGCCATCTTTGATTCGGTAACTGTGTCCATAGCGGCAGATACAATAGGAATGGATAACTTGATTTTAGATGTAAATTGAGTAGTTAAAGATACGTCGGCAGGCAAAATATCGGATGCATTGGGAACAAGAAGAACATCATCAAAGGTAAGACCTTCTTTCATTGTAGTATATTTATATGAAAATTAAAAAAGTCAAGAAAAAATAGTTGAGATGATGATAGGGGATGTGAATAGTCTTTATTGTCTTGCGATGATACTGTTTATAAAGCTATTAAAATCCTCCCTGTTAAACCAGATTATAAAGTGTATATATCCTAAAAAAGTATTGGATAGAAACAAAGAATGGCGTACCGGAGATTAAAAGATAGAAAAATAGATACCCCATTGTTACAATATAGGTATTCACAAACAAATAAGTCCGAAAGATTTTTATAAATGGAAAGACTATGTGGATTTTAGAAATGTGGGAGAAGAAAAAAGTGTTTGGCTTTAGAAAAAATAAGGGTAAGTAATTTATTGGAGGAAAGGTGGAAAACATCAATCTTGAAAGTCTCCGATTAAATAGGAAGAATTTTCCTAATCCTTGCAGAATGCTAACAACTTGACAATTTAGCATAGCTGTAATAATATTCAATAATGCAAAAAATAAACCTTTCTCAGAATAAGAAAAAATTCCAAAACCTTATTAATAATCCAATTAAGCAAATAGATAAAATACAGATTAAGAATAAGCTTGAAAGGAACTTCTGGGACGATTGGTCAGAAAAGTTTTATAACGATAATAGTGATAATCTTGCTTCTTTTTATGAGTCGTATTGTTATGGTATAAACGAACGGTATTTTGTTTCTTTGTTGGACAATATATCCGGTAAAACTGTTCTCGAAGTGGGGTGTGGAATAGGGTTGTTCTCCATTTATTGTGCAGGGAAAAAAGCTTCTGTTACCGGAACGGATATTTCCATGCAAGCCCTGAATATCTCTAAAAAAGGTAGTCGGGTTAAAAATGTAGATAAGCTAACTACTTTTGCACAAATGTCTGCCGAAGAACTGGGGTTCAAATCAAATACTTTTGATGTTATTGTCGGGCATGGAGTATTGCATCATTTTGAACCTCACACTGCTGCAAGGGAATTCGAGAGAGTTTTAAAACCGGGAGGTATGGCAATATTCAAAGAACCGTTTGGAGAATCTCGTAGCTTCTTATTCTTGCGTGGACTGATGCCAATTGAATGCAGAGAATCCCCGGGCGGGAGTATTATTACAACAAAAGAAATAAAAATATTCAAAAAAATATTTAAGAAAATTAAAATCCGACGCTCAGCGTATTTATTTGAAAGACTTGGTAGAATTCAAAAACTCGATAAATATAGAATGCTTCTCTCGAAATGGGATTATCTTTTATCTTCCATATTCCCTTATGTTTCTAAAATATCAGGCAAAATAATTATAGTATTGAAAAAATAACACTGGAGTTTTCTTGCTGCTGCTTCCGTAACTTCTAAAGTCTTTTCTTTTCCGCCAAGAGTATAGTTATTACTTCTCCTTCCTGCAAAATAGCTCAATTCTATTTTTTTTACTTTATAATTTTCCTATACTAAACTAGGGACTTCTTCTAGCAAATACAGAAATGTATACTCTTAAAAATTTTCCATACAAAAATTTAGGAGGTAGAAGAGCGAGTAGAGATACAAAACTGAAACAAATATCAAGCCGGCGAAAGGAATCGAACCTTCGACCTGCGGTTTACGAAACCGCTGCTCTACCACTGAGCCACGCCGGCATTTACAAATCAAGTATTAAAAATTAAATGTCAAAAATTTCTGCCGAATATAGGGCGAATAGACAAACAGGCAGAAAAATAAATATTAATTATGAAAAATGCCAAGGGGCGGAATCGGACCGCCGACACCTAGATTTTCAGTCTAGTGCTCTACCGACTGAGCTACCTTGGCATAACCATAGTAAACTGTCAATTTAGTTTAATATAGTGCTTATGTCAAGAAAATATTGTTTTAACATTAGATGAAAGGCAACAGGCAGTAGGCAATAGAAAGTGGGGACGCAGTGAAGCGAAGAAAAAGTGGGGCTTTTATAAAATAATTGACAATATGAATTTTAATTGGATATAGTAAAACTATAATGAAACGATTCCTTATTGCTGCTGCGTTAGGAGGAATAACTTTTTTATCACTTAACGTGTTCCCGTATTTCCCAAATTGGTGGAGTCTTTGTTTTAGTTTGATAATTTGCCTGATAGGATGGAAGTTTATCCGATTTGCCACAGTGCTCACTATGAGTGTGATTAGCATAACAATCGCATATCATTCTATAGAACTTTTCTTATGCTATATAGTCGTTGCTCTCTTTTTCTTAATAGTAACGATTTGGTTTTCTGAGTTCCCGGAAATGTTTCTATTAATAACCGGGGCATCGTTTTTAGCCACTTCTGTTTCGCTTAAAACTCATATTCCTCTTGAATTTTTAATCGTAATACTTGCACCCCTGTTGTTGAAAAATAAGGGACCGGTGATAGCCGGAGTTGCATGCTTTTGGTGCTGTATTCTTGGGATAATTACACAGCAAGAGATTATGGGATATTTGGTTGTTGGGGTACCTGTTTATAAATTCTATTCCTTAAAGGAATTACCTCTTTTATTCTATAATTTCAGCTGGTTTCAAGCTAAAGCGAATATTTTCTTCTTAGATGACTTTTATAAAATAATAACAAATTTGGGAAAGTTTCTTTTAGCTCAACCACTGATAATTTTTCAGGCAATTATCTGGGGGATGATAAGCTATTATATAGAATTATTTATAAGGGAAAAAAAATGGTGGCTTGATTTAATAGGCGTAGTGTCGGGAGCAGGATTGGTTGTTTTATTAGACTTAATAGTAATAACAATTTATCCCGGGAAAATAAATTTTGATTTAAGTACATTCTTATACATAGGCGTGCCAATAATATTAGTGATTTTAGCACTATGGAAACTAATGAATTGGATAGAAGCCCACGAATTCTCTCTAACAGAATATGATGGGGAAGAAGTTGTTTTTAGGGATGACGTAATTCCACAATCTGCTGCAGGAGGAAAAAATATAAGCGTTGATAAGTTGTCGCTGGAAGAGTCTTTGAAAATGCAAAATGTTTTGAGTGAGCATATACAAAAGAAGTTTATCCACGAAGTAACGGCTATGGATATAGATATTGTAGAAAGTACAGCATTGAAACAAAATGAATTACACGAGAACATTATTTTTTCTTTTATGGAGTTCTGGAAATTTACAGACCTTATTGTCCAGAATAACCAGGGGAGACTACTAAGTCGGGCAGGTGACGAAGCAATGTACTTGTTCGAGGACGTAAATAAAGCGATTTCCGGCGCTCAGCAATTATTGGGAAGCATGGACAAGTTCAATAAAACAACAAACCTTCTGAAATTGCCGTTTAACGTTCGCTTGGGTTTGAATACGGGAAAAATCGTTGAAGACCAACAAAAAGGTGGTAATGTAGTATTCAGCAAAATAACCGATATTGCCGGGCATTTACAGAAAATGGCACTTCCGGGGGAAATACTTATTTCCGGACACACGTATGATAAACTACAAAATAAAAAAGAATTTAAATCAGGTAAATACTCACAGAGAGATAAGATAGAAGTGTATACGTTAAAAGAAAAAAGTGTGGAAATAGATATAAAGAAGTAGACAGTAGGTAGTGAACAGCGGGTAGGTAAAAGATAAGAAAGAACAGAATGTCTCGCGCTAAGGCGTTAAGGCGCAAAGCCGCAAAGAAAAGAAAACTCAGGAGAGGAAATAATCTTTTTTAATAAACTGTATGAAAGTTTCGATTATATTGTTTTTTACGCTGTTTCTCAGGAATACAATATAAAAGTGACGCACGATATCAAGGTTTTCAACGGCAATTGTTTTTAGTGACTTATCCCTGATTGCCCATTCTGATACAAAAGCCGGTCCCAAACCTGCTTTTACGCCTTCTTTTATTGCTTCGGTGCTCCCTAAGTTTATGGAAGTGTTTAATTTATTTATGCCTTTTGTTTTTAGAATTGATTCCAATGCCGTTCTGGTGCCGGACCCTTCTTCCCTTGAAAGAAAAGATTCTTTTTGAATGTCTTTTAGTTTAATTTTTGATGCTTTTACCCATTTATGATTTTTCGGGACAACAAGAACAATTCTGTCTTTTGCTATATTTATGTATTCAAGACGATTATCGTTTAATTTTTCTCCTACTATCCCTATTTCCAATGTATGTTCAATTATTTTAGTAATTATATCTTTGCTGTTGGTAATTTGCATAGAGATATCAACTTCAGAATATTTTTTCTTAAAAATACTTAAAATTTCGGGTAATATGTAAGTTCCCGGTATTGTGCTGGCGCCGATAAGTAATTCGCCTTGTAGTGTCTGTTTCGATGAATATATTGCATTTTTAGATTTCTCTGCAAGTTCAATAATTTTTTTGGCGTATTCGTATAATATTTTTCCGTTATCTGTGACTCTTATTTCTCTTGATGAACGGTCAAACAAGGGCGTGTTGTAAAATCTTTCTAATGCCGATATTTGAGAACTTATTGTGGATTGCGTGCGATGGACTATTTCCTGCGCTTTTGTAAAACTCTTTTTTTCAACCACCGTGCAAAAGGTTTTTAACTGCTGTAAATCTATCATTTTGTTTCTAATTTAGCCAATATTGAATAATTAATCCGTATTGTTATGTATGTCAAGATTTATATCATTGCACATTTCAGTAAAATATTTAAAAATTCAGATTGACAAATTTTATATATTGAAGGAATATAATACCATATGATAATATTATTAAAATTTATATAGGATAGGGGAAAAATGAAATCAAGGCTTCCTGATATAGGCAAAATATCTCCTGAGGTTTTCAATGAACTTATATTTCCGCGTTTAGGCGCCGGCAATAAAAATATACTCGTAGGTCCGCAACATGGAGTAGACGTTGGAATCGTAGAAATCGGGACACAAGCTGTGGCGATAACTACTGACCCTGTATTTATAGTTCCTGCTTATGGCTGGGAAAGAGCGGCATGGTTTGCTACTCATATACTCATTTCCGATGTGGTAACAAGCGGATTGCCTCCCGTTTATATGGCGATAGACCTCAATTTACCTATGGAAATCAACGAAGAAGAAATACAAATAATGTGGGAGACCATTCATCAAGAATGTAAAAAATTTGGAGTAAGCGTAATTTGCGGGCATACTGCGAGGTATGAGAATTGCAATTATCCGATGGTCGGAGGAGCTACGGTTTTGGCAATAGGCGATAAAGATAAATACGTAACCCCCAGAATGGCAAAAGAGAAAGACAAAATAATTATTACAAAAGGCCCTGCAATAGAAGCTTGCGGAATATTTGCAGCTATGTTTCCTAAATTGCTTGAAAAGGAATTTGGAAGTGATTTTTCTAAACAGTCACAGGAATTGTTTTATAAAATGTCGGTAATAAAAGAAGCAATGGCTGCGGTAAAAGTTGGAGTCAGGGATGAAGGAATAAGTTCAATGCACGACGCTACGGAATGTGGAATCTGGGGCGGATTATATGAACTTGCACAGGCAAGCGGATTTGGAATAAGAGTAGAAAAAGAACTTATTCCGATGGAAAATAACGTGAAAGAAATATGCGATTATTTCAAGATTGACCCGTATAAATCTATAAGTGAAGGTACTTTGATTATCTCATGCAGACCCCATAAAGCTCAGGAAGTAGTCGATGTGTTATCAAAAGAAGGTATTAAATCGGCAATTGTCGGGGAATTAACAAATGCTAAAGAAAAAATAATATTGAGAGAAAATGGTAAAGATAGGGAATTGGAACATCCAAGAGTGGACCCGTTCTGGCAGGCTTTTTATGATGCAATGAAAAAGCCACAATAAGGGAGTGTAATGAACGATGACTTTAAATTAACACAGTACAGCAAAGGCGGTGGCTGAGCGGCTAAATTAGGTCCAGGTGTACTGGATAAGGCATTGTGCGGGTTGATTCAGAAAAAAAATAAAAATCTTATTGCCGGTTTTGAAAACGCAGAAGATGCCGGTGTTTATAAGTTAACTGACGATATTGCTATCGTGCAGACAATAGACTTTTTTACTCCTATCGTTGATGACCCATATCTGTTTGGACAAATTGCTGCGGCTAATGCTCTTTCCGATGTTTATGCTATGGGTGGAAAACCTATTGTGGCAATGAATATTGTTGGATTCCCTGTGAGTAAATTGGACATATCCGTTCTTAAAAAGATATTGGAAGGTGGGTTGGCAAAACTTAAAGAAGCTGAAGTGACGCTTGTTGGTGGACATAGTGTTGAAGATTCGGAATTAAAATACGGACTTTCCGTTACAGGAACGATTCATCCCGGTAAAGTAATCAGAAATACGGGCGCGAAAACAGGGGATGGTATAGTGCTTACGAAACCATTAGGTACAGGAATAATCAGCACGGCAATTAAAGCTAATTTGGCGTCTAATGAAAGTATAAATGAAATAATTAAGTCAATGACTACTTTGAACAAGATTGCTTCTGAAATTGCGCAGGAAACGGGTGTGAACGCCTGCACTGATATAACGGGATTTGGTCTTATCGGGCATATTTGCGAGATGATTGCCGGAGAGAAAAAGGTTGGTGTAAAACTGGATATCAATAAAATTCCTATTTTTAACGGAGTTGAAGAATTTGCGAAAATGGGAATGGTTCCGGGGGGAGCTTATCGCAATAAAGAATTTAGAATAAAATTTGTGGAAATGTCTGATAAAATCCCCGACTGGAAAAAAGATGTTTTGTTTGACCCCCAGACTTCAGGTGGATTGTTGATATGTGTTTCTAAGAATAAAGTTGATAATATGGTTAAGAAAATGAGAAAAGCCGGGATAAAAGATGTGACTATTATTGGCGAAGTGATAAATAAACCGAAAGGGAAAATAGTAATAAATCCTGACTTTTGTTAGTCAGGTAGGAGGAAGTATGCGTAAGAACGTCTTTTTAGGAATTGCCTGCATAATGATGACTTTGATAAGTCAGGCATCGGCAGTGAAAAGAGTAGTTATAGTAGAAGAATTTACCAGTACGGCTTGACCGTCCTGCCCAGCGACTGCAGCGGCGCTGCATCAATTAGCAGGAGAAGTAGGGGATTCTTTAGCTGTTGTTTCATATTTTCCCGTATCGGGTCAAACTTTTTATACAACCGAACATGCTAAAAGGGCAAATGATTATGGTGTGTCAGGCACCCCTACTACGGTGTGTGACGGTATAATAGGAAGAACCGGTACGACATACAGTACTTTTAGAACCGATTTTAATACCCGAAAGGTCGTTGCACCCCAATTAACGATAGACCTTTCTAATTCTTACTATAACTCGTCGGCAAGAAACGGGTACGTTACTGCGCATATCACAAACGTTTCCGGTGTTTCAATAAGCGGATTACTTTACATTGCAATCACCGAAACAAATCTTTCTGGTTATTATGACGTAGCAAGAGACCTGCTTCGCGCAGCCGGAAGCCCGGTATCCTTAGCCGCAGGTGCCTCTCTTGATTCGACAAAATACTTCGTAATCAGTTCGGGCGGAGGTTGGAATCCATCTAATTGCAGTATAGTTGCTTTTGTCCAGAATACTTCAACCGGAGAAATATACCAGGGAGCTAAAATACCTGTTACGAGTATAGCTGCGGAAGAAAACTCAAACAAGAATACATTTGCCGTGAAGGTATCACCGAATCCGTTTACTTCAAATACCAATGTTTTTTATTCAATCGAAAACAAAGAAAAAGTCAGTGTAGGTATTTATGACGTAACCGGTAAATTGGTGAAACAACTTGTGAATGAAGAACAGGATGCAGGCTCTTATACTGCATACTGGAACGGGAAAAATGAATTGGGGAATAAGATGGGAACCGGTATATATTTCTGTGTAGTAAATGCCGGAAGTCACAAAAATGTTAGTAAAATATTATCAATCAAATAAGTACAAAATTTTGGACAGTGACGGTTAATTAAAATATTGTTATTTTAAGGAGGGAGTAACAATTGTTGCTGAGAGGTGTTGTTATATTTTATAGGAAGATGTTGTGTTAAAAAAATATAGGAGGAAATATGCGTAAAGGTTTAGGGATTTTTTGTATGTTGGCGGTTTTGGCAAGTTCGGTCTTGGCAGTGCAAAGAGTTATGGTATTTGAGGAGTTCACTGCAACTAACTGAACATACTGCCCAACGACTGCAGCGGGGCTGCATCAATTATCACAGGAAGCAAAAGATACATTAATAGTAGTGGCTTATCATTGTAGTTCCAGCGATCCTTTTTATGTGAGCGATTTTTATAACAGGGCATATAATTATTATGGCATCCAGGGAACTCCAACGGTAATATACGATGGGTGGGCTTTCCAGGCGAGTCCAAGTTATGCTAATAGTAGAGGTTATTTTGATATGCGTAAAGACACTATACCGAAAGTAACGATAAGTTTAGCAGGGACTTTTTATAATTCAGGAGCAAAGACCGGTACGGTTAAGGCTCACATTGTGAACGTATCGGGGACTTCTCTAACGGGAGTTGTTCACGTACTGATTACCGAGACTAACATTTCGTATTCGGGGTCTACGTATTACGACGTAGCAAGAGTTATAATACCTTATGGCGGTACTACCAAGAATCTATCGGTAGGGGCTTCTACTGACGTATCACAGAATTTTACAATAAGTTCGGGCTGGAATGTCAGCAACTGTAATATAGTTGTTTGGTACCAGAAGACTTCGGGAAAAGGTGTACAAGTGTGTCAAGGTGCAAAAACCTCCGTTATGAATGTAGCTGTGGAAGAAAACTCTGACAAGAATACATTTAGCGTAAAGGTATCGCCGAATCCGTTTACTTCAAATACCAATGTTTTTTATTCAATTGAAAACAAAGAAAAAGTCAGTGTAGGTATTTATGACGTAACCGGTAAATTGGTGAAACAAATTGTGAATGGCGAACAGGATGCAGGCTCGTATACTGCATACTGGAACGGGGAAAATGAATTGGGTAATAAAATAGGAAACGGTATATATTTCTGTGTAGTAAATACCGGAAGTCACAAAAATGTTAGTAAAATAATGTCTTTGAAATAGGAATAAATAGGGGCGGGGCTAATAGCTTCGCCCCTAACTTAAGGGGTTTTGGGGAAGAAGAACAATGTTGAAAAAAATAGCATTGAGTTTGTTTTTATGTGGGACTATTTGCATGTTAGCGGGATGTGCTTATCTTAATTTGAATAAAAAAGAAAAAGAAGAAAAGTCGCCGCCCCAAAAACAAGAAGAAGAGGATACATCAATAAGGGATATGGACCCTGTATGTGGAACGGAAGTATATAAGTCGCACTCTCTAAAGTTAAAATATGTTGATAAAAATTATTATTTTTGTTCACAGAAATGTGAAACTGAGTTTTTAAAACATCCAGTGAAATATATTTATAGTAGGGAAAAGAGAAAAGTGGAGAATAGAGAGCGGTGAAGATAAAACTGCCGTTTTTTTTCTTATTAGAAATAATCTTATGTACTCCTGTATACGCAACTATTCCGATTGATTATCCGGGATACTACACAAGTAGAAAAATCAATAAAACGTTAGATACACTTCTTCTTTCCAAGAGACACAGTTATCCTGCAGAATTTGCTCGAACTGCAGACTTTCTTACGAAATGGCAGGTCACAAATCCTGCAGATACCAATTTCGGCGGGATGATTGAAGCTGAAGCAGGAGCACTCGCAAACATTATACAGACGGATAATACGCTCGAAGCTATCTGGGTCTGGGCAAGATACGGACAACTTACGGGAGATACTGCGAAATTCAGTACTAATATCAGAAATGCAAAAATCTATTGTGATAGGTACCCGCCGTGGGAAGAAGAAGGCGCCGTGGAGTACGATTATTACCGTGTTCACAACTCTGCGTGGGCGCTCACTGCTGCGGAAGTTTATTCTGAAACCTATGGAGATTCCTCGTATTATGGATTTGCTGATTCCTGCGCTGATTATATTATGAGTCATCCGCTGAATATTTATCACCCTTCATATAAATACATTAACTCATTCGTAACGGGATGGGCAGCCGGGAACCTTTATCAATATGGGGCACTAAGAAATAATAATAATTGGATGGATAGCGCAGCAACATACGGCGAAAGACTTATGTACTGGATAACACTGAGCACACAACTGCGCTTGTCGGAAGAAACATGGGCTATGTCAAGCGGAACTATAGTTTGGGGAATATGTAATTCAACTTTTCGGGAGGATACGATACGCGGAAAAGCATGGATTGATACTAATGGAAGTTATGTTGATACTTTTCAGGTATGGCGTGATTGCGGAGACGGGTATAACTGGGATAATGCGTGGAATGTCGCATACTGCAACGCACATTACGCAATGTATGAAATATCAAGGGATACAAAATATAAAAATAAACATAAATTTCTTACGGATGTCCTTTTGTCTTATGATACTGACTTTGACGGGGGAATAACTTCTACCACACAGGATCCGGATACGGAAGATATGTGCTGGGTGAGCAGTTACCTCGCAAAAATGGGACTTAATAATATTTTTGAAACACTTCCCGATACCGATGCGGGAATAATTAAATTCGTAAGTCCGCAGAATCAGGTTAAATACAATATCGGGGATAGTTTGGATATCATACTGGAAGTATCAAACTTCGGACTTAAACCTCTTAACGGGGTAAAGATAAAAATTACGGGATGTTACGAAGATAGCGCTTTTACTGACCTCAACTTCACGGAAACAAAAAATATTATCTTTACGAAAAAGTGTTTATCTCAAACGCCGGATACTCTTACTTTAACAGCCGTAACAACATATCCGGGGGACAATAATTTAAGCAATGATACGACAACCATTACTTTTTTCGTGGATGTGCCGGCTGTTTCGGAAATCCCTAACGAATATAAAACAAATATGAAAATCACTCCCAATCCTTTTGTTTCTTATGCGACAATTTCATATCAACTGCCTGCCAAGACTAAAACCTCGTTGAAGATTTACGACATAGGAGGGAGGCTTGTAAAAACATTCATAAACGAAGAAAAACAAGCCGGGAGTTATAATTTTAATCTGGATGCAAAAAATCTACCCCCGGGTATATACTTCGCTAAACTTATCTGCGGCAATAGAAGCTTTACACAAAAACTTACCCTGCTGAAATAAATCATTGTTAGGGTAGATAGGATGACGTCATCCTATCTACCCCACATATTTATAAAAACCCCTTGACAAATAATCAATAAAGTTACATAGTTATAGTTAGTTAATTATTAAACAGTTTAGTACTTAACTATTTTTAGATTATATCAGATTATGAAGAAAAAACATCGTGTATCTAAAACGGAGTTACTTCCCAATGATGAAGCATTAAGAATAGATTCCCTTATAATGTGGCTCGAAAAACTCATATATAAAAGATGGGAAGAGAAAACAGCGAAACATAACCTTACGCCTCCCCAGAATAAAATACTCAGACTCTTGCAAAAAGAAGATAATGTTCCGTTCTATAAATTGAAAGAGCATCTTTCTTGCACAAAAAGTAATCTTACCGGAATTGTTGAAGGTATGGTAAAAAAAGGATTGGTCAAGAGGAAAGTGGACCCCAAAATCAGAAGAATCGTAAGGGTTCGACTTACAGACAAAGGAAAGGGAATACTGAAAAAATTACCTTCCTGGAATAGGATATACGGGAATTCGCCTGCTACACAACTGCCGGTGAAAGATGCAAAGAAGTTGCTTAGTCTTTTAGAGAAAATGTATAAAATAGCAAACGAAAAATAAATAGGAGGAGGATATGAAAAAAGTAGTTGTATGTTTTGGAATAATCTTTTTACAGATTAGTGCAACATTAGTCCTTGCTTCAGACTGGCCGCAGATGTATCACGACCCGGCGCATACTTCGTTTACAACTGATGCCGGTCCGGAAACGGGTACACTTGGATGGAGCTATCCGATAGGAACTGCTTTAGGAAACAGCTGGGAATATATTCATATGTCATCACCGGCGGTAGTAAACGGAAAAGTTTACGTTGGTTCGACTAATCGTCGTGTATATTGTTTTGACCATAATGGTGGAGCTCCTATATGGACTAAACAATTAGAGGATACAATATTTTCATCGCCTGCAGTGGTTAATGGAAAAGTATATGTTGGAACCTGGGGCGGGGATATGTATTGTCTTGATGCAAATACGGGAGATTCTATTTGGTTTTATCACAGTGGAGGTAAAATCGAAGCCGGACCTACTGTTTCCGACGATAGAGTTTTCTTTGGGGCTATGTACCAGAATTATATGTGGTGTCTGAACGCAAATACAGGCGCGTTTATATGGGAGATAACTCCGTCTAATCCTAATTTGATGTATGGACACGGGGTAGTCCCGGCAGTTAAAGACAGCCTTGTAATAGTAGGAGCTTCTATTTTTGCCGGAGACCAGCCTACGACATTTTATGCGTATAAAGAATTTTCCTCAACACCCGACCTTCAGTGGGAATACACTGCTGCAAGTCATACAACACACCAATCTGTGAGTATAGGAGACGGGAAAGTATATGGTTCGGTGGACGATGGGTGGTTGTATTGTATGAATGAGTCTCCTGCTTCTTCGAGCGGAGAACTTATATGGTCAGAGCGTTCAGCGCCGGGATATAGCGGTGACCCATCCTGCGTATCTATTGAAGGGGATAAAATATATTATGGACACGAAATCGGGAAAACTTACTGTAGAAACGCAACAAGCGGAGCGTTAAGCTGGACAAGTGCATCATTGGGAGGACATTGCGGAGTCGGAGCTGCTTCATTGAGCGGAAATGGAAAGATTTATGTCGGAACGGGATATGTAAATGGAAAGGATTTGTATTGTCTTGATAAAAGCACAGGCAATGTCTTATGGAGTTATGCTACAGGAGGATATATTACGTCTACTCCTGCTATTTCTAATGGAATGGTTTTTGTTACTTCACAGGATGGATACATTTATGCTTTTGGGACATGGGTAGGGGAAGAAGAACAGGCAAATTTAGATTTTAGAGTGCGGATTTTGGAATTAAAAATAGGACAGAATCCTTTTAAACAGTCGACAATTATCAAATACAAAATACCTATGACGGGTAAAGCTTCGTTGACTCTTTATGACATTTCCGGTAGTTGCGTGAAAACACTTGTGAACGAAGAGAAAAAAGCCGGGAGTTACAGTATTACTTTGCGCGTAAAAGAACTAAAAGCGGGAATGTATTTTCTAATACTGAATGCAAATGGGACAAAAACTACCCAAAAACTTACCCTGTTGAAATAAATCATTGTTAGGATAGATAGAATGACGTCATTCTATCTTGTTGAAATAAATTTCTTTCGTTTTTTATAGGGGCGAACGGCTGTTCGCCCGTCTCCTCTTCCTTAGACAAGGAAGTTCATTCGCTTAAGCGCAAGGATAATCCGCCTCAGGCGGACTTGCCTATCCTACTCTTGCCAACCTTCTTAATCGGTAATTTCATACAAAACAAGAGACTAACTCTCACATCCAATCATTGATTTTTTATATTACACACCGGTGTTATATCTAAACTTTCAATTTGACAAATCTGTATATTAGATAAAGATAAGTGTATATTTTAAATTGGTAATAGATGTAAATATTTTGATTGTAAGGGGGATAATATGTCAAACAAAATTGATGCGTGTGGATTAGATTGTCCCCAGCCGGTAATTTTAACTAAAAAGGCATTAGAAGGAATGACCGATGGAGTTATAGAAGTTATTGTTGATAATAAACCTGCATCTGAAAACGTATCGCGGTTTGCAAAAAATTCGGGATGTGGGGTTGAATTGACCGAGACTCAAGGAGTTTACAATATTAAGATAACGAAATTAAAATAACGAAGTGGGGGCAAAATGGGAAAAATTAAGATTTCGTGGATAGTTTTTCTTACGGGGGGATTATTTGGAATATTGTTTGCATTCCTTATAAGTTTAGGAAATCCTCCTAATATGGGTGTTTGCGGTATTTGTTTTATCAGGGACATTGCAGGCGCATTAGGATTACATCATATGGAAAAACTCTCGTACATTCGTCCTGAGATATTAGGGTTTATTTTAGGCGCTTTTATTATAGGGATTTTTACTAAAGAATTCAAGGTTATTGGAGGTTCTTCTCCTATTATTCGTTTTACGATTAGTTTCTTCGTAGCAATGGGAGCGCTTGTTTTCCTCGGGTGTCCTATTAGAATGCTGGGTAGATTGGCAGGCGGAGATTGGACGGCTTTGGCAGGACTTTTAGGATTTATCGTTGGAATATGGATCGGAGCGCTATTTCTTAAGGGAGGCTTTACTCTTGGAAAAGCGCAGGAAGTTAGCAAAATAAATGGTTTTATAATTCCGGTTATTGCATTATGTTTATTTATATTACTTCTGGTAAAACCTTCTTTTATTGTTTTAACTTCTAAAGGGCATGCGCCGGTTCTAATTTCTATTATTGCAGGATTACTTGTCGGTATTTTTGCGCAGAGGTCAAGGCTGTGTTTTGCCGGCGGAATCAGGGATATTTTTCTTATGAAGGATTTCCATTTGTTTAGCGGAATTCTCGGGTTTTTCCTTTTCTGTCTTCTGGGGAATTTATTATTGGGGCAATTTAAACCGGGCGTATCTCCCGGAGTTCATACAAATTATATAGCAAGTTTTTTGGGAATGTTGCTTGTGGGTTGGGGGTCGGTGTTGATAGGCGGATGTCCTTTCAGACAAACAATTCTTGCAGGTTATGGAAATACGGATTCCGGAATAAGTTTTCTTGGGATGATTGCCGGAGTTGCGGTTGCGCATAATTTTATGATTGCGGGTTCAGCAACGGGCGTGTTAAGTAATGGTATTATAGCTATGATAATCGGGATAGTGGTGTTTTTTGTTATTGGATTCACTAATAAAGTAGTTAGTTCTTAGAATTTTGAAAGATAAAGATAGACAAACTAAGATTATAAGTTCTCTTTTTGTCCTTGACTTTTAGTGTTTTCAATCTATACCCAATATCATTAGATAGTATTTGACTAATATGAAAATAATTTTATTTAGATTTGAAAAAGAGAAAATCAATTTTTTAGAGTGTGATATAAATGCCGGGAATTTAGTTGTAGGCAAGAGGGAAAACGTATCTTTGGAATCTATAAAAAATAGAGGCGAGAAGTATAATAAAGTTTTAGATGAATTGTTACGGATTCAAACAAAATATTCTGCAGGTTTATTGGCATATCAATCTCCTCAAAAGTATATGGGAAAAATCAAGGATGAAGAAGGGTTTGCAAATTCGGCAATTCTCCACCTTTTTTGCCATAAAAATAATATAAAATTATTGGAATTAACGCCAAAAGTAGTCAGGGAAAAACTATCTATTCCCAACGAAGATTTTAAAAACCTTTTAGAACATGAAGGAGACAGTATTCGTAAAGCTCATTCTATTGCAAAATCAGATAAGATTTTTGATGGGTTAGTGTTCTTATCGCTTTTAAAAAATATTATTTAATCTATAGAACTCCGCTTAGAAATATAATAAAACAGGGTTATAGAAAAACGAATTTCCTGGTTATACCAACTTTTCTGTACCAATTGTGTACTTATTTTGACCATCCGGTATTAATAAGTTTTACCGTTTTTGTGTAGATATTCGACTTTAGGACTACAAGATAGATTCCTTTTGAAGGCAACTTTGGCGAGAACTTATACGTTTTAGCTTCGAGTCTTCCGTTATAAATAGTCTGCACAAGTTCACCCGCAATATTAAATATAGAAAGAGTCGCATTTTCAATCAGTTTATTAGTAGAGAGCATTATCTTGTTTCCGATTGTTTTGAGTTCCACTTGAGTAGTTATAAATGTATTTTCTGCTATTCCGCTTCCGAGACAATTTGTATCGCTTAACCATACTTTATATAAAATCGGAGCATCAACGACAGTTGCTTTCAAAAACTGAGCTTTATACTGGAAAAATCTATAACAAGGAGTAATAGGCAATGCAATGCTGTCAACTTCTTGCGCCGCATAAAATGGTCCCTCCCATGTTTTAGATGTTATATTTGCTGCCGTGCTATCGCCTCTCCAGTAGAATGCAATTGTATTAGGTTGGGGGAGACAGACCTCCCATCCGAAAAACAAAAAAGACCTCTGTTGGGGATCAGTTTCAAGAACGGATGATTCCAACGAACCTGTAGAAAATCCGGATACCATATTATTTTCGTACCACATAAAGGCGCCCTGTCTGCAAACAACAATATCCCATCCACCACCAAGACACCCCGATTTAATTTTGATGGGGACTACCCAATGGGTGGATGAAGGTATGGAGTTATAGTTGTCTATGACGTAAGTAGTAAAATTATCAGGTCCGATTTGTCTGAACCATGCAAGTCTAGTAAATCCTGCGACCAAATCGTATTTACCGTCCAGGTCCATATCTTCGGAGCAAGCGCCGTCAGCAAATTCGGCAGCAGCGCCGGAATATATAGTGTGCCGGGTATAAGTTATTCCGGTCCCGTCATTTTCAAACCAGTACGCCCTATTAGCACAGGCGGTAATATCCTGGTCTCCATCATTATCAAAATCCCGGCTTTCTAATCCGTCTATACTGTCTACTCCACTTACCAGCGAAGTTACCTGATTGAATCTTCCGGTGCCATTATTAAAATAAATCACGATTCCTCTGGGGGTCATTGGGTCGCCTATCATAAGGTCTTTATACCCATCTCCATTAAGGTCAGTAAGTTTTGAACGCCAGTAATTACCGGCAACGCTGTCAAAAAGGGAAAACGTTCCCGAGCCATTGTTTTTATAGATTCGTGCCCAGTTTCCGGCGCTTCCCATCCAAGGATAAACCGTGCCGACGATTAAATCGACATCACCGTCATTATCTATATCATCGCATTGACAATCTATTCGCGCGTAGGATGTCGTTCCGGTGGGTTCAACGGTGAGCGGCGTAAAATTAAAATTACCGTCGTTTCTATACCAGATTACTCCTTTTGGAGATAGGGAATATGGGTCAGTCAATCCTCCGGGCACTACTACATCTTGCCGTCCATCGTTATTAAAATCTGCTCCTGACAGGAATCCCCAGTTAGATGCTCCAACTGTAGCATAAGTGTTCATTTTAGTAAAAACACCGTTATCGTTACGGTAGAAGGCAAGCTGATTCGCCTTGCCTATCCATCCGGCAAGGTCGATGTCACCGTCACCATCAAAGTCTGCGGGCCAGATGCTATGGCATACGATATTAGCATTTGATTCTATTATGTGAGAAGTCCAGTTTGAGTAATTTATTTGGCCTTGAAGCGGGTGTACCTCTCCCTGAGTAGATTGCGTTAAACTATCAGAAGAATAAAAAGAAGTTTCCCAGTTTGCTACGGGACCTAATACTCCCGAACTCCCTACCCAATCAGTTTGAGTATGAACTGCTCCTAATAAAAAAAACGAAAACAATACCAGCATATAATCCCCCTTGTTTACCTGAAACTTACTTTTACTCCCAATTTCACCTCTGAACTCATACCAATGTATTGATGTAATATATTAAGTATTTTGTCAAGTCTTTTTTTGCGGTATTAGACAAAGATAAAATTGAAACTAAATATAGGATAAAATCAGCGTTAATATTGTTGAATACTAATCGCGATTGAAATTTTAATTTGACATAGGTTAAATTTAGGGTATAAGTAACAAAAGCAAAGCAATGGAACTTTCAAATATCAGGAATTTCAGTATAATTGCCCACATTGACCACGGCAAATCTACTCTTGCGGACAGGCTGCTAGAGTTTACGCATACAATTGAAATCAGAAAAATGCGCGACCAGGTTTTGGATACTATGGATTTGGAACGCGAACGCGGAATTACTATCAAAGCGCATCCAATAAGAATGGAATATAAGGCGTGGGATGGTAAAACTTATATATTAAATCTTATTGATACTCCGGGGCATGTTGATTTTACTTACGAAGTTTCCCGTAGTCTTGCGGCAACGGAAGGAGTAGTTCTTTTGATTGATGCTTCCCAGGGAGTGGAAGCCCAAACTCTGGCGCATACTTTGTTAGCCAAAAGTCTCAATAAGATTATTATTCCGGTTATTAATAAAATAGATTTGCAAAATGTGGACATTCCTCTCGTTAAAAAACAAATAGAAGAAGTTTTACACTTAAATCCAAATAAAGCTGTTTTAGCAAGTGGAAAAGAAGGAATTGGAATTGAAGAATTATTAGAAACCATTGTAGATGAAGTTCCTCCTCCCAAAGGAGATCCCAATATGCCCTTAAAAGCGTTAATTTTTGATTCCTGGTTTGATGCGTATCGTGGAGTCGTTATATATGTTAGAATATTTGAAGGGCAAATAAAGCAAGGTATGGAGATTAAATTGATGTCTAATGATAATACGTATCCTGTTAGTGAAATCGGAATTATGAGAATGGGCTTGATACCGCAGGATGTTTTACAGTCAGGAGAAGTAGGGTATATTATAACAGGAATAAAAAATCTTACGGATATTAAAATAGGAGATACTATTACTACGGTGAATTTCCCTGCTGCCGAACCTCTTCAAGGGTATCGCGAATTAAAGCCAATGGTTTTTTGCAGTTTTTATCCCGGACCTGATACGGCATTCAAAGAGTTACAGGATGCAGTTGAAAAGTTAAGATTGACCGACGCTTCATTGATATACGAGCCTGAATCTTCGTTAGCGCTTGGGCTTGGATACAGATGCGGGTTTTTAGGACTGTTGCATATGGAAATAATAAGCGAGAGGTTTTATCGTGAATATGAACTGGACTTAATTTCGACTGCGCCAAGCGTCTCTTATCATATTACCAAAAAAAATAGTGGTGAAATGATAATAGTTGATAATCCTCTCAGATTCCCGAGTATCAATGAAATAGATAAAAGCGAAGAGCCTTACATTAAAGCTACAATATTGGTTCCCAATGAATATGTAGGTAGTGTGTTAACACTTTTAGAATCAAGAAGAGGTATTCAACAGTCTTTGAATTATCTTGAAGGAAATCGAAACATAATTATTTATGAATTACCATTGTCGGAAGTTTTATTTGATTTTTATGATAAATTAAAATCCGTAAGTAAGGGGTATGCATCTTTTGATTATGAATATCTGGATTATCGGGAAGTAGATTTGGCGAAAGTGGATATTTTAGTAGCCGGTGAACCGGTTGATGCCTTATCTTTTCTTGTGAATGCGGAAAAAGTACAGCAGCGTGCGAGAGATTTGGTGATTAAATTAAAAGAAGTAATTCCTAGACATCAATTTGCAGTGGCTTTACAGGCTGCGATTGGTGGAAAAATAATTGCTCGGGAAACTATTCCCACATTCCGTAAAGATGTCACTGCAAGGTGTTCCGGTGGCGACATCACAAGGAAACGAAAACTCCGTGAAAAACAAAAAGAAGGAAAAAAGAGAATGAGAAATGAAGGTTCGGTAGATTTGCCAAAAGAAGCCTTCCACGCAATTCTTAAGATTGATTAGAAATTTTTAATTGTCGAAAGTGTTGTTGTTATTTTTCTACTTCAAAAAACTTTTTTATCAATCCTGTTCCTATAACGTTTGCAAAGCCCGGATTCTCCGATATTTTGATACTATCTGTTAAATTTTTATATATTTTGGGATAACTTTTTGCGATTCCTATGAAATACCACATCCATTTTGAAAGAGTGTCTTTTTGGTTCTCCCGGACTAGAAAAACCGGACTGCCACTGTATCCGGGTTGTACAAACGCATCTATTAGAAAATCTTTTTTGCCGGGAATTACCTGAGATACTATTCCGATCCTTGAAAGTGGGTAATTCCGCTGGTAAGATAAGCCCCATCCTGTAGGATACCCTGAATATATTACTGTTTCCCCCTCTTTTATATCATCGGGTTCTTTCCATATATTGGAAGGGACAAAAACGGCATCAAATAAACTGTCCGGCATATCAACTGGACGATAAAATCTAAGAGCTGCCAAATCGGAATTCTCGTCTGTTTTTTCTATCTCAGCCTGAAAAAAGAATGCCCTTTTTATTTTTAGATTGAAAGTTACTACTATATCTTCAGAGTACTTGATTGTTTCCCCTGCGCTGTCTTTTAGAGCTACAACGTGTTCGTTAGTTAATATATATGTTTTTTTGTTAATGGATAAGAATACTCCGGTCCCGGATTGATTAATATCTCTTGCTAGTACTCCTACAATGGAAGGTTTTATATCTTTTATTAATTTTGGTATGGGGACCTCTTGCATACTGTTCCCGTATGCTATTCCGGATAATAACACGTTGAGTGTAAAAACATAACAAACCTTTTTCATAATCTGATTTACTAATTGCTTGATTTTTAAGGAAAAGTCAAGGAAAAAATAGAGCAGGTAAAGTAGGTGGGTTAAGTTAAGCAAGAAATAGAATTAAATAGTAAAAAAGGTGGGATAAAGAGAGGATATTTTTATTCTTGACTTAATACATAGAATGTATTATGTTAAGACAATCAAAATAAAAAAGAAAAAGCTGTCCTGTATAACAGGATATTCCTTTTAATCTAAAAGAAAGGGGGAAAGATGAAAAAAGGTTTACTTGTGGCATTGTTGGTGATGCCTGCGTTGTTATGCAGTGAACCACCCAAAGTAGAAATAAAAGGTTCATTGCCAATTACTTCAGAAGGGAAAAGTCCCTTTGTTAGGATAGCAAAAGAATTAATGCCGGCAGTTGTAAGTATTTCCGCAGAAAAAACAGTGAATGTACGAGACCCGTTTTCTGAGTTTTTTGGGGGAACACCGGATGAATTTTTTAGACAATTTATGCCGGAACTTAAAAAAAGACAGACGCTTTCAGGTCTTGGTTCGGGGTTTATCGTATCCGAAGATGGCTATATTCTTACGAATAATCATGTAATAAGTGGGGCATCATCACTTACAGTAAAAATGATGGATGAGAAAGAATATAAAGCTAAAGTAATAGGAAGCGATCCTGTAACGGATATAGCACTTTTAAAAATAGATGTCAAAGGGCTTCCGTATGCAAAACTTGGAAATTCGGATGAAATTGAAGTCGGAGACTGGGTTATGGCAATAGGAAACCCGTTCCAGCTTTTCGGGACGGTTACGGTTGGAGTCGTCTCAGCTAAAGACAGACGGGATATTGGGATAGGATACGAAGATGGCGATGGTCCCAAAATACAGGACTTTATCCAGACGGATGCAGCGATAAACCCGGGGAATTCCGGTGGCCCGCTTGTAAACCTCAAAGGAGAAGTAATAGGCATAAATGCGGCTATAAAAACAAGTGGCAGTATGACTGGTAGTGGTATAGTAGGGAATATAGGAATCGGGTTTGCAGTTCCTATAAATATGGCACAAAAAGTAAAATCCGATTTAGTACAGTATAAAGAAGTAAAAAGAGGGTGGTTAGGAATTTATTACGAGGGAATAAATAGTAATCTTGCGGAAGCATACGGATTTAAGGATAACACGGGAGCGGGGATAGTAGTAACTTCAGTTCTTTCGGGTTCTCCTGCAGCAAAAGCTGGAGTAAAAGAGGAAGACATACTTGTTGAATGGGATGGCAAAAAGGTAACATATAAGAATTTTGCGACTATAGTTTTGCAAACTCCACTCAATAAAAAAATAACAATAAAGATATTTAGAGATAAAACATTCCAGACTTTATTTGTGACGGTAGGAGAGAAACCTGCAGAAATGAAGGGAACAGGGGAACCTCAAAAAGCTGAAAAATGGCTTGATATGGAAGTTGTTTCCGTAAAGAGTCCGGAAGCAGAAAAAATGAATATCAAAGCATCTTCCGGAGTAGTCGTGGCAAGTATAGATGAAGGCTCAATTGCATACGAAGCCGGGATAAGAATGGGAGACATAATAACAAAAATAGGAAATAAAGAAATAAAAAATTTACAGGATTATGAATCTGCACATTCTACATACGGCAAAAGTAAAGCTCCTATTGTATTTAAATTAAAGAGGGGAGACGGTAAGGCAATAGTAGCCTTTACTCCAAATCAGAAATAATAAAACAGAAAATTGTAAATCGTTAATCGGGATAGAAACAGATTAAAATGAAAGAACTAAAAAGTTGTGGTTTTTTCCAGAGTGTCCCTAAAACCGCTCCTTTATCATATGAAGAAGAGCGAGAATATATAAAGAAAATAAAGAAAGGGGATAAAGAAGCAAAAGATAAATTTGTAAGACTGAAGATCAGTTCAGTCGTGAGGCTTGCTTATTTATACAAGGGGCGGGGAGTAGATGTTGAAGACCTTATGCTGGAAGGGACTATAGGACTTTTAAAAGCTTTGGAGAAATACGATTTAAGAAAAAGAGTAAGGTTTATATCCTATGCCGTGTGGTGGATAAAACATTACATATTAAGAACGATTTATGACGGCGCCAAATCAATCAGAATTCCGATAAAAAAACAATTAGATAAATCTGCAATCAGGGGAATGGAGGAAGAGTTATCAAAATTATTTGGGAGATTGCCTACAACGGAGGAAATCTCAAGAGCATTGGGAATTAGCGTGAAAGATGTGGAAGAAGCAATGGATTTAGCGGAATCCGCAATTTCACTTGATACTCTGATAGGTGAAAAAACAACAATAGGCGACATTATGGGTACGGATATGGAGATACTCGAGAACAATGCCTTAATGTCGGTTTATGTTAGTGAAATCAAAGAAAACATAGATAAATTAAATAAGGTAGAGAGAACGATTATTCGTTTAAGATTTGGACTTGGAGGTGGGGCTGCTTATACATTGCAACAGGTTGGGAGCATATTGAATCTTTCTCGTGAGCGCATAAGGCAGATAGAAAAACGAGCTATTATTAAGTTGAGAAGGGCACTCGGATGAAAATAACGATAATCCCCCATAATACTTCAAATATAAAGACATTCAGGATCCGAAAATTCTGGATTGTTATAGTGGTAATTCTTATTGTGTTTCCTATTGTAAGCAGGTATCTTTTGCCGAAAGGTTTTTTAAATTCATCCGCAATAGAAAATATGAATAATCACCTGGAGAGTAGTTTGAATAATTGTTATGAAGAATACGGAAAAGTAAGTGCATATTACAAAAATATCGTATCTAAAGTTAATGCCATAGATAGATTTCAAACAGTTAAAGATGTTTCTTATGCAAATGAGAAAATGATTGGTATAGATGAACTTCTGGGAGAATTGAAAAGCTCCAAATATGTTTTGAGCAAAGTCGAACAGAAATTAACGGGGGATGCAGAGATTGGCGGGAGTATTCCCTGTATTTTGCCTACAAATGGTTTTGTAATCCAAACTTTTGGTAAAACAAAATACATATTTACCGGGGAAGAAAGATATTCCGAGGGAATAGATATTGCAGCGCCGGAAGGGAGTGCAATATTTGCTGCCGGTGCAGGGAGAGTTGAATATGCTGGTTTTTCATCTAATTCAGGGCTAACGGTTCGCATTGACCATAATTATGGTTTTGAAACTACGTATTCACATCTTGGATTATTGAAAGTAAGTAAAGGGCAGACAGTCAAAAGAAATCAGGTAATCGGTTACGCCGGAAAAACCGGAAAAACGATCGGACCAAGATTACATTATGAAGTGTGGCGGGCTGGGAGAGCTAAAAACCCTGTTGATTACATAGTGCAGGAAATTAGATATTTTTAGTTTGCCGGATGTGAGGAGGGGAAAATGGAAGAGGATACACTGCTTATTATAAAACCGGATGCCGTATCCGCCGGCACTGATGAGAAAATACTTGAACGGATAAAGACAGAAGGTTTTAAAATCGTTGAAACAAAATATGCAGGACTTTCACTGGAGGATGCGTCAAGATTCTATGCCGTCCATTATGGGAAAGAATTTTATAACAGGCTAATAAATTTTATGAGTTCGGGAAAAATTAAAGTATGCCATTTACGTAGAATTAATGCTATAAAACATTTAAGGGAGATAGTTGGCGCTACAGATCCTAAAGATGCAGCACCCGGGACATTAAGAAAACAATTTGGTACCAATGGTTGTGTTAATGCGGTGCATGCCTCGGATTCTGTAGATAATGCAAAAAAAGAAATAGCATTTTTCTTTAATACCAAAGAGCTGGTACAATAAATATACAGGGTAAAAAATGAGTAATGTAAAAAAAGCGGTTTTTATAACGGTTGTGGTTTGTGGTTTTCTTATTGGATTCGGTGGGGCTTTGGTTTACAGAATTAGCCGAAATCTGCCTTCCGTAGATTTACTCGAGACTTACAGGGCTTTGAGCTCAAAAGTTTACGATAGAAATAAACGAATAATTTATGAGTTTTACGAAGAAAAACGAATTCCGGTAAAACTTGAAAATATTCCTGCTCCAATAATAAAAGCCACTCTTGCTTTGGAGGATAAGAATTTTTATAAGCATCATGGTTTTGATATTAGTGGTTTCAGCAGGGCAATAATACTAAATGCTTTTCGTTTGCGAAGCGCACAGGGTGGTTCTACTATAACACAACAGCTTGCAAGAAACTTGTTCCTGACTTTTGATAAGAGTATACTGCGTAAACTTAAAGAGTTGATTTTAGCTTTGCGTATAGAACGAATTTATTCAAAAGATGAGATACTTGAACTTTATTTTAACCAGATTTACTATGGAAATGGAGCGTATGGAATAGAAACTGCGGCACAAACTTATTTTGGGAAACATGTGAATCAACTGAAACTGTATGAATATGCGTTATTAATAGGATTACCTAAGAGTCCTGCAAAATATAATCCGTACACCAACCTTGAAAATGCCACCGGACGAAGAAATCTTGTCATTAGTGTATTGGCTCAGAGTGGAGTGGTTAGCAAAGAAGAAGAAGAATTTGCTAAGAAAATACCGATAAAAGTATTTAAACAGACTTTTGTTCGCGGAACGGGAGCATATTTTATAGAAGAAATAAGAAAATGGGTATCTGCACAATTTGGAGCGGATGAACTTTACAGGGGAGGTATTTTAATATATACGACTCTGGATGGAAGTTTTCAGCAAGCTGCGGACTCAGTTGTAAAGAATGGATTAATGTCAATAGGGACAAGATTTAAATCGAAAGATACAACATTGCCTTTACAATCGGCACTTTTAGTTATGGACCCCAATACGGGCGGAATACTGGCAGAAGTCGGAGGTAAAGAATTCGGGAAAAGTACGTTTAATCGGGCAATTCTGGGAGAAAGACAGGCAGGTTCGGCGTTTAAACCGTTTGTGTGGACGGCAGCGCTTGAATCAGGTTATACGCCGGCATCAGTTGTAGAAGATGCGCCAATAGCCATTAAAGATTGGGGGAATAAAACATATAGGCCCGGTAATTATGACGAAGAGTTCTTAGGCCCAATTACTTTACGTAAGGCTTTAGCGTTATCAAGAAATTTAGTCTCCGTAAGGCTTATTATGGATATCGGTCCGGAAAAAGTCATTAGTTATGCTCGAAGAATGGGGATAACTTCGAAATTAGACCCGGTTATTTCGTTATCATTGGGATGCAGTTCAATAAGTTTGCTTGATATGGTTACTGCTTATGGAACGTTTGCCACCGGAGGGATAAGGGTTACGCCATATATGATAGAAAAAATAACTGACCTTGATGGTTCCGTTTTATATAAGAGACCACAATTATTTAAAGACCGTGTTTTGTCTCCACAAACGGCGTATCTTATGACAAGTATGTTGCAAAGCGTTGTAAATGAGGGGACAGGAATAAAAATAAGAAATTCAGGGCTTGAAGGCCCTATAGCGGGAAAAACAGGAACATCCGATGAATACGGAGATACGTGGTTTATTGGATTTACCCCCGATATGGTTTGTGGTGTCTGGGTTGGCTATGATACGCCTAAAAAGATAGGGTATAAGGCTACCGGTGCGGAAGTTGCGTTACCTATCTGGATATCATTTATGAAAGAAGCCTTGAAGAATAAACCAATGAATGATTTCCCGGTGCCTTCAGGACTTGTATGGAAAGATATATGCAAGAAATGTGGCAGCCTTGCAGGTCGTAATTCAGGCGCTGTCAGGACGGAAGTCTTTATTGAAGGAACTGAACCAACGGAATTTTGCACCTGTAGATGATTATGGAGAAAAAAGATTTAGTTATAATTGGATCCGGACCTGCCGGGCTTACGGCGGGAATTTATGCTCAGAGAGCAAAATTAAATACCGTTATCCTTGAAAAATATGTAACGGGTGGACTTGTAGTAAACACCGATATAATAGAAAATTATCCCGGGTTCAAAGAGATAAGCGGTTTTGATTTGATGCAGAAAATGGAAGAACAAGCAAGAGCTATCGGCGTGAATATAGTCCCGGAAGAAGTTGAAACTCTCGAAATACGAGATAACGTGAAAATTGTAAAGACATCAAAAAATGAATATGAAACGTCTGCAATAATAATTGCAACAGGAACTCATTATAAAAAATTAAATATTCCCGGGGAAGAAAAGTTCTTCGGTAAGGGAATATCCTATTGCGCTATCTGTGATGGTCCATTGTATAAAAATAAAAATGTAGCTGTTATAGGATGCGGAAATTCAGGCATACAGGAAGGATTATTCCTGCTTAAGTTTGTTAATCATATTACGTTTGTTGAGTTTTTGCCTTTTATTACGGCAGATAAAACTTTACAAGAAAGAGTAAAGAAACATACTAACGCAAAATTTTATTTTTCACATAAACTTGTAAGTGTAAACGGTGATAAAGGAGTTGAGTCCATCACGATAGAAGGTGATGGAGTAGAAAAAACCATAGACGTTACAGGTGTATTTATTTTTGCAGGATTGACTCCAAATACCGCTTTTTTGAAGGATGTTGTACAATTGGATAACAAAAGATATATAATGACAAACGAACACCTCGAGACTTCGGTGCCCGGTATTTTTGCTGCCGGTGATGTCAGGGAAAAACGATTCCGTCAAATCGTAACAGCAGCCGGAGACGGTGCATTAGCAGCATTCTCTGCAGAACTATATATAGAAAAAAACAGTAGTTAATGATGTGTTTTTTGACTAGAAAAAATAATTACTGAATTAGTTTCTAGGTGAATTCTCAAAAAAGTTAGCGCAAAATGAACATAAGTTTTTAGTTGTCTTTTTGTATTAAAAATAAATGAGATTTTAATTTGACAATGATAAAACTTCTTAATATATTGTCCATTAATAAGGTTATATATTAAATCAAGGGGATAAAAATGAAAAAATGGTATATTTTTTCTTTAGTATTTTTTGTTTTTTTTGCGACTTATTCAGTTAGAGCGAGTAAAACAAGTTTATCAAGAAATGTAGCTGCTCAAACGGAAAGTAATTCAGTCGTAAAACGTAAAGTTTCAATAGGACAAGTAAAACCACTTTCAAAATTGTCTCAAAAGATATCCTTAAATAGTATAAAAACCGCAAAATACAAGAAAGCTTATGTGCCTTCTCCAAAAACAGAAAATTATTTTAAAAAAGACGTAACAGTATTGAATTCAACTAGTAGAAGTATAGAGTTTTTGTATACTCCTGATAATATCATAAAATCGGAACTTCCGCACTATACTCCAAGTAGTTATCAGGAGCAAATACCTGAAAAATCTACTCTTCCCATAAAATATGTTACGATAGGAGTCCCGATAGGCGCAACTGTTAGAGTGGAGGTAGTTGAAGCTATAACCGTAGAATCTACAGGAGTAGATATCCCGCCAATATATGAAATTACAGGGGGAAACGTAAAAGGTAAAGCATCTTCACAGGATGGGTTTTTACCTTCTGCGATTGCAAGCGTAGAAGAGCAAGCGCTTTATAGAGGACAGGAAATCGTAAAAATCGGAATAAATCCATTTAGGTATAATCCTAATAGCAAAACTCTATTGTTTTATAAGAGTTTACGGGTAAAGGTTAATTTTTATGGTGGCGATGCAGGTGTAGCACATCAGGATAGATTTTTTGAAAAAGTATTTGAATCAGTGCTTCTTAACTATGAACAGGCAAAGAACTGGAAAAAAGAAAGCGAAACAAAAAAATTGCATTTTTACACTAATAATTGGTATAAGGTGGAAGTTAAAGAAGAAGGCATATATAAAATTGACACTTCACAGGTTGATTTATCAGGTGTTGACCTCAGTACTGTAAGATTATATAACGGTGGAAGTAAAATGGTTATCGGAACAAGTGATACCTTGAAAGAAGTCCCTATTTATATCCTTCCGAATAATTCTATTTTATTTTATGGAACATCACTTGACGGATGGGGAAAGAATGATTTAGCTTTCCTGAATCCATATGCATCTACTAATGTTTATTGGCTTACATATGGTGGAGGCAGTGGGAGAAGAGACAGCATTTCAGGTAGTTCAGTTCAAAATGCGCCCGCGTACTTTTTTGATACTTTGCATATAGAAAAAGATTCTATTTGTCCGGCAAAAAGTGGACTTGCCTGGGTATGGGATAAACTTGAACGTATTTCATCAGTTTCAAGTCTAAAAAAAGATTATACGTTTGATGCACATAGTTGTTATAATGATTCCTGCAAGATAAAATTTGCCGTTTATGGCTGGTATACTGATATGAGTCAATATAAGCCTGAGGCGACGGATATGAATCATAACATAAAATTATATTTGAATGGAGTTGAATTTTATAATACAAGTTGGATTGGCCCACAGGAATACCCTCCGAAGTTTTTTGAATTTGATGCTTCCGGATTTCACGACGGAACGGATACTGTTACCATTGAGTTATATAAAGGAAGTTCAATGACAAAAGATGTCATATTTTTTGATTACTTTGAAGTTGTTTGTAAAAAGAAATATGAAGCGTATACCGGAAACTTAAAATTCAGTGGAGAGGATTCTCTCGCCTTTACATTAAAAGGTTTTCAATCGTCTCCTGTGATTTTTAATATTACGAATCCTCTTGACCCCAAAAGGGTTGCCAATGTTGATTTTGATACGGGAGTGGTTAGTTTTCAGTGCCCCGGCGGTGTTTATTATGCAAGTGACAGTTTTAAAATCCCGGTTATAAAAGAAGAAAGTCCGTATAATATAAGGAATATGTCACAAAATCTGGATTTTATAATAATCGCTCATCCTGATTTTATAAATTATGCAAATACGCTTAAAACTTATAGAGAATGGCAGGGATTAAGCACTGAAGTTTTTTCTACTGTGGATATATATAATAATTTTAGCTGGGGAATAGAAAATTCGCCGTATGCGATAAAGAACTTTCTATCGTATGCTTACGATAATTGGGGACAACCCGGATATTGTCTTTTACTTGGTGCCGGGACATATGCATACAAGTCAGACGTATCAAAAAATCGTATTCCTGCGAGGGAAGAAGGATATAAGGTTGGTGAATATGGTTATCCCCCTCAAGGTAATTATTGCTGGGATGATTGGTTTTCACAGCATAACTTAGCAGTTGGAAGGATTACGGCAAAAACTAAAATTGAAGCAGAGAATGCAATAGATAAAATTACTAAGTATGAAAAAGCAGACCAAGGGGTATGGAAGAATCGTATTCTATTGATTTCAGACGATGAATATCCGGATAGAGATATGTTTGTAGCAAATGAAGAAAGATGTGCAAATATGATTCCACAAGAATATGACGTGTTTAAGGTTTATTCTATGAACTATCCGTTAGAAACTTGTAATCGTAAACCTACGGCAGAAAACGATATCATAAGACATATTGATAAAGGTATGAATATGGTGCTTGCGGCCGGGCATGGTAATCTTTATCTTTTCTGTCACGAGATTCTTTTTTATAATCCACAGGATATAGAAGTCCTGAATAATGGTGTAAAAAACCCAATTTGGCAATTCTGGTCTTGTGGAATAGGATGTTTTGACCGTATGGATGATGATTGTATGGCTGATTATTTACAGAAAATACCCAACAAAGGCACCATTGCTTCTATTGCGGCTACCAGGACTACAGGTGGTTCATCGGGTATGGATACTTTACTGGTTAATCTATTACTAAAACAAAAATTAAATACGTTAGGCCAGGTAGTATATGGGCAGAACTTATCCAGAAATCTCCAGGTAAATGAAAATTTATTTGCTGACCCTGCAACAAGATTCCCCTCATGGTCAATTAATGTAGAAATTGATTCTTTTTCTGATACTCTTATGGGTGGAACTATGCTTGAGATAGAAGGCACAGCACCGAATGCAAATTTTGCACATATTACGGTTAGGAGTTCGGAATATAATTATACCTATGTTTATCATGGATATCCTGGAATTGAGGGAAATACTAAATATAAAATGCGCGGCAGGATGGTAGATAATCAATTGTGTGAGGATATTTTATTTGAAGGCATAACGGAAGTAACAAATGGAAAATGGAAAGAGAGTTTCTATATTCCAAAACTTGATTCGATTCAAGATTCATTACTGTGGGGAGCATATGGGAAAATTAGTGTATTTGCCTGGAATGATACAAGTTGCGGGAATGCTGCTACCCCGGTTACGATTATGCCCGGTGGCGATAACCCCGGAGACACGGTAGGCCCTGCGATTCAACTCTTTGTAAATGGTGTTTCTATGGGAGATACTATAAATACTGCTGAATTTATGTTTTCAGCTTTACTGGAAGATGAATCTGGAATTAATGTATTTAATAAAATAGTGCCATATAATCTTGCTCTTACGTTAAGAATAAAAAATGGTCAATTGCTGCCAAGAAATATACAGCTTGCCGATTATTTTCAGTACGATACCGGAAGTTGTACTCGTGGAAGTATTTCATATCAGCTTAGTTTGAGCGAAGGAGAGGATACATTGGAACTACAGGCTTCCGATAATTTGAAGAACAGAACCGTATTTTCTACTATTGTAGTAGTTGGAGTTGAAGAAACGGATACTTTAACAAAACTTTTCAGTTTTAATCAGAACTCTTCAAATCCATTTATAAAGTCAACAATTATTAGTTACCAGATACCTTTGAAGAGTAATGTTTCATTAAAGCTCTTTGACCTTTCCGGGCGATGTGTAAAAACATTAATAGAGTGTGAAAAATTGCCCGGTCGGTATGAAGAAAAATTGGAATTCAAAGATTATCCTGCCGGGATATATTTTGTTAAATTTAATGCCGGAACTTATAATGAAACAAAAAAAATAGTATTAATAAAATAAGTTTTAACGTAAAAAGGGGGAGTAAATGGATTGGGGATTAAGCAATAGAATCAATAGAATATTTAATAAAGAAACGGGACGCACGGTGATGCTTGCCGTTGACCATGGTTACTTTTTAGGTCCGATAAGCGGGTTGGAAACCCCATCAAAAACCGTTACTCCTTTGATTGAATATGCGGATTCCTTAATGCTTACCCGCGGGATACTCAGAACATCCGTAAAACCGGATAATAATATACCAATCGTATTGAGAGTTTCAGGCGGAACAAGCATTCTGGATGAAGATTTATCCAATGAAGGAATTACTACATCAATTAAAGAAGCAGTTAGGCTGAACGCTTCGGCCGTAGCGTTATCCATATTCGTAGGCGCTCCTAATGAAAAAGAGACGTTATTGAATTTGGCTAAACTTGTTGATGAAGCCGAAGAATATGGTATAGCAGTTCTTGCAGTTACTGCAGTCGGTAAAAATATGGTAAGAGATGTAAGGTATTTAGCATTAGCTTGCCGTATTGCGGCTGAAATCGGAGCGCATATAGTAAAAACTTATTATTGTGAGGAATTTGAAAAGGTTATAGAAAGTTGTCCCGTTCCCATTGTTATTGCGGGAGGGAAAAAACTTCCCGAGGAAGAAGCGTTCAAATTGGCATATAATGCGATTCAAAAAGGAGCAAAAGGTGTGGATATGGGAAGAAATATATTTCAATCGGAGTATCCTGTTGCGGCAATGAAAACAATAAAAGCTATTGTTCATAATGGTATAGGGTTGGAAGAAGCTTGCGCATTGTTTAATAAATTGAAAAAATAACTGGAAAATTACGCCTATATATTTAATTAATATAACTAAGAAGAGAAGATTTTCACCGCAGAGCCGCAGAGAACGCAGAGAATAAAAAGGAAAAGAACAGAAACAGTAACTACAGAGGACACAGAGAGGAAAAACGGAAAGTTTGAGAGTTGAAAAATGGAAAAAGAAATAAATAGAGAAAGCAGGTTAGGGTTTAAAAAGAACTAATATGATAAAAGAAAATGAAGTGTCCGAGAAAGTAATTGGTTTAGCAATTGAAATGCATAAAACCTTAGGCCCCGGATTATTAGAATCCCCCTATGAAGAATGTTTTTGCAGAGAACTAACTCTAAATAAACTTTCTTTTGAAAGGCAAATACCTTTACCGGTAGAGTATAAAGGTGTTCGTTTAGATTGTGGATACCGTCTTGATTTAGTCGTTGAAAATTGTGTAATTGTTGAATTGAAATCTATTGAAGCTCTACTCCCAATTCATCAAGCTCAAGTTCTAACATATTTGAAATTGACAGGAATAAAAGTAGGATTGCTTATAAATTTTAATGTCCCTATTTTAAAAGATGGTATAAAGAGGATAGTAAATAAATTGTAGACTCTGCGAACTCTGCGTCTCTGCGGTGAATATTTTCAACGCAAGATTGCTGAGGCCGCAAAGATAAAAATGAATTTTGATAAATTACTTTCTTTCCCGAGAAAAACGAAGATGTATCTCAAGGTAAAGAATAAACTTAAAACCCCATTAGTCCTGATTTATTTCATAACCAATAAATGTAATATGCATTGTAAACATTGTTTTTATTGGAAAAGTCTGAGCAAGGATGAAAACACGCTTAATTTGGAAGAGATTGGCAAGATTGCAGGCTCTTTGAAGTCCCCGCTCTCGTCTATTTTAATTACGGGGGGAGAACCTTTTTTGCACTCACAAATTGTCGAAATATGTAAGACATTTTACGATAAAAACAAACCGATGAATTTCCATTTTATGACTAACGGGGTGCCTTCTTCCAAAATTATTGAAACTACGGAGTCTATACTTAAAAATGTGAATAGTAATCTTCATTTCCAGATATCAATTGATGGAGTAGAAGATATACACGATAAAATAAGAGGCAAGGAAGGGTGCTTTAATGAAGCCGTTAAAACATTGAAAGAATTAAAAAAACTTTCCACAAAGCATCCTAACTTAACCGTTCATATTTTAACCGTAGTATCAAAATTAAATTATAAACATTTGGTTCAGCTTTCAGAGTTTACTACGAATGTTTTGAAAATCCCCATAACTTTTGAATTTGCGCGAGGAAATGAATTATTCCAAAATAATCCTTTGTTGTCAAAAAGTTATAACCCGTCTTCGCCCGATAAAACCTTACTAACTTTAGACGAAATGAAAAAAACATACAATGAAATAAAAAAGATTTATACTCTTGAGAAATCAAAGCTTGCCGTTGATTTGTCTTTTTCTTTGCTGGGGTTGAAAAAGGAAATCGAATTAATAGAAACAAATTGTAAAATCGTTGATTGTGTTGCCGGGAATCAAATTGGCGTGCTTTATCCTGACGGGAAGGTTGCGGGTTGCGAATTGATAGAATCAAAACTTAATATAAGAGATTTTGACCTTGATTTCCATAAATTATGGCAATCAAAAAAGATGGATGATTTCAGGAAAAAAATAAAAAACTGTTATTGTATTCACGGATGTTTTTTGCAGACAAGTTTGCTTAACTCAATAAAATATGGTATCTTTTATCATCCCCACCCATAATAGTCGGGAATACGTTGGAAAATGTATAGATTCTATCTATAATTTAACCCTTAATAATATTTTTGAAATAATAGTTATAGACGATGCTTCAACGGATAATACTTTCGATTTTATTCGTAAAAATTATCCCGGTGTGAAGTGTTTTTGTGCTTCGGAAAGAAGCGGTGCGGCTTACGCAAGAAACCTTGGAATAGTTAATTCCTGCGGGAATATTCTTGTTTTTATAGATGCGGATGTATGGTTGGATAAAGAATGCATTAACGAGTTATTAGCTCAAATGAATCGCTCCATGCCTGACGGCAGGCAGGCAGGCGGTAATTATGATATGGAACATCCCGCCCCGGCGGTGATTTTATATACGGTTCCGTATTTTCCTAATGGAATTCCTATTTTTCCTATTTTTGCGGCAAAAGAATATCCCGTGATTTCTGCGATTTTTATGATGCAAAGAAAAGCGCTGGCGAAAATGGATAAATATTTTGATGAAAGATATGAAATCTATAACGAAGACCTTGATTTTTTCTTAAGATGTAAGATATGCGGATTAACTGCAAAATATGTAGAAAATGCAAAAGCTTACCATTGGTTAAAAGATTCTAAAAATGCCGAATTTAGATATTATATGGATTTGCGAAATTCAATTTATGCGTATTTAAAATTTTATAAACTTGGTAAATCCATTGTCGGGTTTCCGTCCATAAAAATTATTCTACAGAATATTGGTGATTTCTTATGGAATAAAAATGCTTATTCAAAATTGTATTTTGAACCCGCCTCGGGCGGATTCCTTAAAATATGGTATAAAATTAATCCCAGGGCAAAGATTACACAAAAGACAAGATTTTATATAGTGTATATGATTTTTAAGGCTTTTATGTGGAATGTTAGAAGATTGCGTGAGATAAAAGAGGAACATTATTATTTTAGGATGTTTTTAAGTAATTTAAAACTTGCCAATTAAAATCAAATAGATATATTTACTAAAATGTTGATACTGATAATTGCTATTTTGTCTTTTAGAACGCCTTTATTCTCAGAAAAAGAGTCATCCCTTCGCGAAAATCTTTCAAGACAAACAGTTAATACAAAACTTAGTTTAGCGGATAGTATTTCAGGTTATGATGTAATAAATTATGATATCCTGCTTGATATTGCTTTCCCGGGCAAGCAAATAACAAAAGGATGGACAGAAATCACTGCCGTAGCAACGGAAAACATAGATACTACAAAACTTAATTTCGTCGGGTTGAATATTGATAGCATTAAGGTTAACGGAATTAATGTTAATTATAGCAGAACCGACACAGGAATAAATACATTATTGAATGTCAGTTCGGGAACGACTATTACGGCAGGCGATACTTTTGTAATCGGAGTTGGCTATAACGGGACACCTTCGGAAGGATTATATTACAGCACGACTAATGCGGGAATTGCGTATACAATGAGTGTTCCATGGCCTACAAGCGAGTTGCCCGTAGGTGCAAGATACTGGTTCCCATGTAATGACGTTTTTACGGATAAGGCGAAGTTCTGTTTTTCAATAACCGTTCCTTCAGTTTATTATGTGGTAGCAAACGGGTTGCTGGAAAAAGTCGATACCATAAGTACAAAGTGTAAATATAAATGGGTGGAAAATTATTCAATACCTACCTGGTATGCAGCGTTTTCAATTTCTAAATATGTTATTCTGCGCGATACTTTTAGTTATAAAGGGGATACTATGCCTGTTAATAATTTCGTATTCCGATCTGATTCTGCGAGTGCGTTAACCGCATTTTCTAACGTTCCGGATATGCTTACTTTCTTTTCTGATACATTTGGAGACAAGTATCCTTTTTTTAATGAAAAATATGGATTTGTCCGCTTACCTTCTTTAAGTTGGGCGATGGAATATCCAACAAACGTGTTTTTTGCGTTGCCCATACCTAATGACCATACCCGTGAGATGACGATTGCTCATGAAACTTCTCACCAGTGGTGGGGAGGCTCAATTACTCCGATTAGCACTAAAGATATCTGGTTGAATGAAGGATTTGCCACTTATTGTGAAGCTTTATATTCGGAACACTGGCAGAGCGGAGCATCTTACAAAGATTATATGAAAACAAGCATTATGGATTGGCATCTTACATATGGAGACTCTACTCTGGGGTATCCTTTTGCTATTTATAATCCACCTGAACAGGGCTTGTGGTCAAACACGACTTATGAAAAAGGTGCTTCCGTGCTTCATATGTTAAGACACCTGACCGGCGATAGTTTATTTTTTGCAATCCTAAAAAATTATTATGCTACTTATAAATATAAAATTGCAAGTACGGCAGATTTTCAAAACCTTGCTGAAGGTATGTATGGCAAAGATTTGGACTGGTTTTTTGACGAATGGATATATAAGGCAGGACATCCCGATTATGAGTATGCTTTCTGGTATGACTCGCTTGCCGTTGACAGTTTTAACTTGAACATATTTGTCAAACAAGTGCAGTCGCATAATTATAATGTCCCTTCATTTAAGATGCCGATAGATATAAAAGTAAATAATCTTACCGGGGATACCGTAAGTTTTGTATTAGAAGATTCTTTAGATTATCAGCAATTTAATTTGTCTTTGAATATAAAACCTGAAAATGTAATTTTTGACCCTGATAATTGGATTCTGAAAACAAAGAAATTGGTTGGTATTGAAGAAAACGCCAACTCGCAATCCAAAATTCCAAATCTGCAATTGGACATATCTCCAAATCCGTTCATTCAGAAAACCGTTATTAGTTATTCCGGAGTTGCTAATCAGACAAAAAATTTGCAGTTAACGATTCGAGACGTTTCCGGTCGTTTGGTTCGCCAATTTCCGATTAACTATTTCCGATTAACTATTTCCCAAATTATCTGGGATGGTAGGAACGATGACGGGAAAAAGGTAAGCAGCGGGATATATTTCTGTGAGTTAAAAGACGGGAATCATAAAAAGATAAAGAAGATAAACTTAATTAAATAGTGCCAATTCGTCTAAAGTGGTCTAACAAACCTTTTGAGATTGTCATTCTGAGTCGAAGACGAAGAATCTCTCTGTTGGATGTCTTTTCGTGACTCCCTTCCTTTTTTTTGTGCTTTCGTGTGACGTAGCGCGACCTTTTAAGGTCGCTTCTTTTTGTCTATCTTCAATGGGGTTGCTCCAATAGGTAGGTCAGGGTTTCTTCTTAGAAAGGGACAGATTTTTTATAGCCTGTACGACTTCAAGGATTATCCAGTCCGGGGTGGAAGTTCCAGCGGTTACGCCAACGGATAATTTATTTTTGAACCATTGTTTTTTTATTTCGTCTTTTGTTTCTATCTGGTAGGCTTCGCACCCCTGACTTCGCGCAAGTTCGGCTAATCTTTTTGTATTTGCCGAATTTTTTCCTCCCACGATTATCATTAATTTAACTTTTTTAGCCAATTCCAGTGTTTCTTGCTGGCGTGAGATAACGGCTCTGCAGATTGTATTATATACGCGGACTTCTTCCGCTTTGGATAAAAGTTTCCCTACCATTTCCGCAAATATTTCCGGGGAAAGAGTCGTTTGAGAAACGATGCCGAGTTTTTGAACTCTAGGTAATTTTGCAATGGCTTTCATCTCGTTTATGACTGTGGCTCTGAAATTTGTATGTCCGATAATTCCCTGGACTTCGGGGTGTTCCGCAGCTCCGATTACCACAACGTTGTATCCTTCGTTACACAATCTTTTTGCGTACTCCTGGGCTTTCTGAACGAAAGGACAGGTAGCGTCTATTATTTCAAACCCCATTTTCTGGGCTTTGGGTATAAATTCCGGGCTTACCCCGTGTGAACGGATGATTAACTTTCCGGGTGTTATTCCTTTAAGACTGTCTAAAGCGCTTACACCGGTTTTTTCAAGTTGAGCAACGACTTGGGGATTATGTATTATGTGTCCCCACGTATAAGCCGGCGTTTTGTTGTTTTTTATCGTGTGATATGCAATATCTATGGAGCGTTTTACTCCAAAACAAAATCCGTAATTAGGTATAAGAAAAATTCGCATTTATTTTTTTAAGTCTCTTGCCATTTCTTCAATACGGGATTTTAATTCCCGTGTTATCATTTTACGGGCTTCTTTTGAGTTTTTAAATTGACGATAAAAATCGGTAGGAATTGGTTTGCCGAGTTTTATCAACACACTGGTTTTTCTAAACATCTGGGTAATAAGAGGAGTATTTGTATTGACGACGAGAACCGGGATTATTGGAACATTGAATTGAAAAGCCATCCAGGCAACTCCTTCGTTAAATTCGTTCAAATGCCCTACTTTACTTCTTGTGCCTTCCGGGAACATTATTATCGCAAATTTTTTGCGCAATACCTCTTTAGTATAATCGAATGTGGTTTTTTCCGGTTTTTCTATGTTAATAGGATAAGCATTAAACGCTTTCATTATGAAAGTGGCGAACTTGCTGGAAAAAAACACCGAAGTTTTCGATAAGAAGTAGCATTCACGGTTCCATGCGGCAGTTCCGACCAATGGAGGGTCAAAATTTGACAGGTGGTTTGGAGCAATAATCAGACCGACATTTTCAAGAATATTTTCCCTGCCTTCCACTTGAAATCCAAATAATATCGTCCACATATAGTTAATGACTTTTGTGCCTATACGGTATCGTAATTTCATCATATTTATTTTGTTCCCTACCTACTGCCTACTATTTCTGTAATTTTTATGACTTGTTCTTCTATGCTGAGGTTTGTGGTATCTATAACTATGGCACCATCCGGTATTTTCAGGGGGGAATGTTTTCTTGTGCTGTCCTGTTTATCTCTCGACTTTATACTTTCTATAATAGATTCGAAACTTTCGGGAGTTCCTTTTTCGGATAATTCTTTTTCTCTTCTTTTTGCTCTCGTTTCAACGTTTGCGTCCATATATATTTTTATTTCTGCATTCGGGAATACGACCGTTCCCATATCCCTGCCTTCGCAAACGATTGATTGATTTTGGGCTATTTTGCGTTGCAGTTTGACCATATTTTCACGGACTCCTTTGTATGTGGAGCAAAGGGATGCGAGTTTCCCGATTTCCTCGGTTCTTATTTGGGAGGAAACGTCTTCATCATTCAGGAGTATTTTTGTATCTACAAAACGAATATTAAGTTCGGGAACTAATTTTTCTACTTCCTTTTCATTTGAGGGGGATATATTATTTTTCAGGACAGCAAGGGCGACGACTCTGTACGTGGCGCCGGTGTCGAGATATTTGAATCCGAGTTTTTGTGCGACAAGTTTTGCAGTTGTAGATTTTCCACTTCCGGCAGGTCCGTCTATTGTAATAACCATAATGTAGTATTCTTATTGAATAATTGACAAAAAGTCAAGCCTTTTTGTGCAATAAAAGCAAGAACTGTAAAAAGTGTCCTACACTACGCTTCTGGATAGCAATCTCTAATGACTATCGTCAAAGAGCTTGCTATAATTTATTGTTACTAATTATACTACCTGTCACATTGATTTCAGTTATTACATTTATTACCAGTTGTTACATTTTTTACTATAGTTTTACGTAGCATTAAGAATCGCCTTAAAAATCATATTCAGTTCTTTATTCTTGAGGTTTGGTCGTATGGGTATATTGAATATATTTTTGTACACCTTTTCAGAATAAGGGCAACAAGACTTTATTCCCGCATTTTTCAAATGCAATGGGGTATACATTTCTTCGGGCTCGATGCCCATTTTATGAAAACTACTTTTTAATTTGGAACATTCGTCTGCATTTTCAAATATTAGAGATAACTTGGTATAAACATTATTTTTATCGCACTGTAAATGGAATTTCAATCCCGTTTGTTTTAGCGCTTTTATTACTTTTTCGGCATTGTTTCGTCTTTTTTGTAAAACAGTTTCCAGTCTATCTAATTGTATGGACAATAACCTTGCATCCAACGGGTGCATTTTATTGTATTTATAAGAACTAATTATATTCCTGCTTTCAAACTCAATATCCTTTTTTAAGAAATATTTCCACACTACGTTTTCAAATCTTTTCTTTACCGTCCCGGTGTTTTCGTTTCCCAAATTCTTTGATTCTTCAAGGATTTCTTTTTCAAGAATATTTGAAACTAACATCCCGCCTGACGTAGCCATCAGGTTTTTCCCCATTCCAAACGAGAAAATCGCCATGTAGTATTGTGTTCCCCAAAAACCTTTAGAGTCTCTACCGCCTAAACTCTGGCATACATCTTCAATAACGATTATGCCTTTTTCTTTTGCCATTTTTGCCAAGCTCTCTATTTCTGCTTTACATCCGGATAAATGGGGGATAAGTAGTGCCAAAACTTCTGTGTTTAAATAATCTTTTACTGTGGAAGACGTTATGTTTAAATCTTCTCCTATATCCACTAAAACAGGTTTCAGTCCTGCTTTTATTACAGGGTCAAAAGTGCCTTTGCATCCATAAGTAGGGATTACGACTTTGTCTCTTTTAGGATATTCGTTTTTCAAAACTTTTAGAGCTAATTCAAATGCCGTTCTACCGCTGCTTGTGGGGATAATCGTTCCTTTTATATTTAATTTGTTCCTAAATTTTTCCGTTAACGTTTCGACGAAGTTGTTGTCTTCGGAGTCTCTATAGAAAGTCCCGCAAAAAAACTCTCGTATTCCCCAGTATGGTTTTATAAATGCTATTTTTGGAAAAGATGGTTTAGAGGGTGAACTACGCATATTTCTACTACATTCGTTCCGGAAGTTTTGTCTCTGCGAGGTGGAATATCTGCCAGCAGACCAAAAATACGAGGACAGAAACTACAGACATAATGACGAAACCCGTTGGTTCTTTTATATGTCCATACGCTATTAAATCCCTTGGCGCAGTAATTAACGGACTTAACGGGTTAAACTTAAAAAGCCTGGAAAATCTAATTGGTACGGGATACAAAACAGGCGTCAAAAACATACAGAAAGTCAAAAGTATGGATATCATATTCATAGTGTCCCTTACTACGGCATTAATGACGGATAATATCATACTTAATCCCAACGTTAAAAGTATAAGCGGGATAAGCGCAAATGGGAACAGCAATATTCCCCAACTCGGTACAAACTTGAATACTATGAAAAGTAAAATAACCAGGCAAAATCGTACAAGGAAATCAAATATTACCTGTCCCATAGCTGAAAATACCAAAGCTTCGCGCGGGAAATTTATTTTCGAAATCATACTGCCTGCGGCTAAAATAGAATGAGAACCTATCGTTACTCCACCGGAAAACAATTGCCAGACAGATAAGCCTATCAATGCAAACAAAGGATATGGAATGTCCGTCGGTCTAATGTTCAAAATCCCTGCTCTGTTCAATAGTATAAATGTTCCGATTGCAACAAAAGGATTTATGAGCACCCAGAAATATCCAAAAAGAGATTGCTTGTATCTGCCGATTAAATCTCTCAGGAACAAGCGGATTATAAGCTCTTTGCTTTTCCGCAGTTCCCGGAACATATCTTTCCATATTCCCAAACCTTTTGCCCCGGATTTATCTGAAGTATAAACAACATAAGGAGATTGATTCATTTTTAAATCAAAAATCCCCCGTTAACACGGGATAACAATCTCTAATTAACATAAGAGTTTGTAAAAAAATTAAAATGCAAAAATAGAATGAGATAATTAAAAAACTACTTATATACCTTTTTGCAAGGCGGCGAGCGGATTCGAACCGCTGCATAGTGGTTTTGCAGACCACTGCCTTACCGCTTGGCTACACCGCCATATATTCTTTTATTACACTTTAGTCGCAAAATAAAAAAATTTTAGCAAACTGTCGTTTATTTTAATATGATTGGTCTTCTTGTCAATCGTTTTTTCTAATCCGAAACTTACTTTTAAACACTTTTTTGTAAAAAGTTATTGACAAAACTATTTATTTGCATATTCTCTGCAACATAATCTTGGTGGTTATATTCTGAGGGACACACCCGTTCCCATTTCGAATACGGTCGTTAAGCCTCAGGAGCTGATGGTACTATCCTGGTGACGGGATGGAAGAGTAAGTACTGCCAGGGTTTTTTTTTACCCTATTTCCCCGTTCCCCCGAATAAAAATCCGAAGTAAAGATAAAAAATGATTCCAAAGCAAAAATTATATTGCAAAAACGATAACGAGTGATATATAGGAAAAATAGGGAAAAGTTAGCTAAAATGGGATCGTACTTTTCCTTTTGTTGTAATCTTGTGAAAATCTGTGAAATCTTGTGGTTTGTTGTTTTGTTTAGAATAATATTATGAAAAATGATTTAAGTTCGGAAACAGTGGTAAAAGTAGAAAATGTCAGCAAGAAGTTCTGCAAGAGTTTAAAGAACTCAATGTTATACGGAGCGGGGGACATTATAAAGTCAAGCATTGGGATGAACAGAAATTCCGGTAAATTACGAAAAGATGAGTTCTGGGCGCTGGATGGGATTTCTTTTGAGTTAAAAAAAGGCGAAGCGCTGGGAATTATCGGCCCAAATGGTTCGGGAAAGACTACGTTGTTAAAACTTCTGAACGGAATCTTTATGCCGGACAAGGGAAAGATAGAGATGAAGGGCAAAGTTGGTGCACTTATAGAACTCGGGGCAGGGTTTCATCAAATGTTGACGGGACGGGAAAACATATATATTAATGGAGCGATATTAGGAATGAGTAAAAAAGAAATAAACGAGAAGTTTGATTCCATTGTGGACTTTGCGGATATAGGGGATTTTCTTGATGCTCCCGTGAAACATTATTCCAGCGGTATGTATATAAGATTGGGTTTTGCGATAGCGATTCACAGCGAGCCGGATATTTTGTTAATAGATGAAATATTATCGGTCGGCGATATAAGTTTTCAGGCGAAATGTCTGGAAAGAATGAAGAAATTTATGGAAGATAAATCAATACTGTTCATATCTCATAATTTAACTACGGTAAAAGGGTTGTGCAAAAAGTCAATTTTAGTATCAAAAGGAAAAACAATAGACAGCGGTGACTCCGAAAGAGTTATTGATGATTATGAAAGAAGGGTTTATAATCAGGTGCCGGGCGTAAAAAACAAAGAAAATATTACAAATATAGATTCAAAAATCATTCATATTGGAGAAATAGAGTTGTTTGATGAGAAAGGGGTGCGAAAGGATACTTTCCGTATGGGGGAAACTATAGTTGCAAAAATACCATATAATGCGTATAAAAAAATAGAAAATCCTGTGTTTACGGTAGGAATAGTAAGAACTATTGATGGTATTCAATGTTGTGCTACTACTACAGCCATTGATACTATAAAAATGGGCAACATAGAAGGGGAAGGTTTTGTAGAAGTTAAGTTGGAACTTCCGTTATTAATTCCCGGGACATATAAAATAGGGGCTTCCGTATGGGATGCAGAGAAGAGAACGATTATATATACTTCTCGGGGAATAGATAAATTCTATATTTCATCAGATTTGCCAGGTGTAGATAAAAATTACGGTTTTTTTGTCCCGAAAGCACAATGGAAAGTTTGAAATAATTTTATAAATGAATTTTATTTATTGAATAAGGAAATTATATGTGTGGAATAGCGGGAATTTTAAGTTGTAAAAAAGAGCCAAAGCATTCCCTTGAAAATATGATAAAGGAAATGAATAAATCTCAAAAACATAGAGGCCCTGATGGGGAAGGAATATGGGGTGATAAAAACAACACATTGGGATTGGGGCATGTAAGGTTGAGTCTTATAGATATAGAAAAGGGAGACCAGCCAATGGAAGATGAAGAGCTGGTTATTAGCTATAATGGAGAAATTTATAACTATATAGAATTGAGAGATATTCTTGGAAAGGAAAACTTTAGAACTAATTCAGATACGGAAGTGATTTTGAAGGCATATAGAAAATGGGGAGAAAAATGTGTTAGTCACTTAAGAGGAATGTTTGCTTTTGCTATATGGGATAAAAAAAAGAACTATTTATTCATTGCAAGAGACAGGTTTGGGATTAAGCCGTTCTATTATTTTATAGAGGATGGAAGATTTTATTTTGCTTCAGAAGTAAAAGCATTGATTCCGTTCAAGAATAATATAGAAATGGATAACAATGCTTTGAAGGATTATATCTATTTTCAATTTTATCTTGGAGATAAGACTTTGTTTAAGGGCGTATATCAATTACTTCCAGCCCATTCTGGTTTTGTAAAAGTTGAAAAAGGTAAAATAGATATAAGTATAAAAAAATATTGGGAAGTATATTATAATTTAGACTTTACTCATAAAGAAGAATATTTTGTAAAGAAGGTAAAAGAGTTATTATTTGATTCCATAAATATTCACTTGAGAAGCGACGTTGAAATAGGTTCCTTTATAAGTGGAGGTATAGATTCCGGGATTATTGCTTCTACTGCAAAAGATATAAAGAACAATTCAAGATTTTTAGGATTTACAGGAAAGTTTTCAGGGGAAGAAGAATATGATGAATCTAAATATGCCAGGATTTTAGCTGCACACAAAGATATTTCACTTTATGAAAAAGACATAAAGGAAAAGGATTTTGTAGATAATATAAAAAAAATAATATATTCTTTAGATTATCCCCTTGCAGGTCCCGGTTCGTTTCCACAATTTATGGTTGCAAAACTTGCAAGTAAATTTGTAAAAGGAATTTTAAGTGGTACAGGGGGAGATGAGATTTTTGGGGGATATGTTAGATATTTAATATGTTATTTTGAGCAATGTATAAAAGGTGCAATCTCGGGAACTTTACACAGCGGGAAATTCATTGTGACTTACGAGTCTATTATTCCTAATCTTAAAGTTTTAGAACAATACAAACCCTTGTTAGAAAATTTTTGGAGTGATGGGGTTTTTGATGATAGGGATAAAAGGTATTTTAGAATAGTAAACAGGGCAAATGGATTTGAAGATGAAATTAATTGGGAAATACTTAAGCATTATTCTCCGTTTGAAGAATTTAAAAAACTATATTGGAGTAATAATGTAGAAAAAGAATCATATTTTGATAGTATGACACATTTTGATTTCAAAACATTGTTGCCTGCGCTATTACATGTTGAAGACAGGGTAAGCATGGCAAATGGGCTTGAAGTTAGAGTGCCATTTTTAGACCATAAACTTGTTGAATTAGCAGCGACAATTCCATCGGATATAAAATTTAAAGACGGAAAATTAAAAAGACTACTGAAAATAGCTTTTGACAAGGAACTTCCTAAAGAAATATCACTTAGAAAAGATAAAATGGGATTCCCGGTGCCACTGAATAAGTGGAGTAAGGGACCTCTCAAAGATTTTATATTTGATATTTTTACTTCATCCAAAGCAAAGCATAGGCATTATTTAAATGAAAAATTTGACATTATAAGTTTTTTAAACAAAGGTAAAGAATTTGATAGAAAATTATGGGGACTATTGAGTCTTGAATTATGGAATCAACTTTTTATAGACGATTTTAAAAAATATAAAAGCTAATATTGGGAGGAAAGATGAAAGTATTAATTACGGGAGGAGCCGGTTTTTTAGGTTCAAATATTGCAGATAAACTAATTTTAAAAGGGGAAAATATTTTAGTTATTGATAATTTTGCAACCGGAAGAAGAGACAACTTAAAACCACATAGTAACTTGAAAATTGTAGAGGGGTCCATTTATGATTCTAAATTAGTAAATAGTGTTTTTCAAGAATTTAGTCCTGATATAGTAGTTCACGCGGCTGCTTCTTATAAAGACCCTAAAAACTGGGAAGAAGATATAAGAACAAACGTATATGGGACTGCATTGATAACTCAGGCTGCTTTAGAACATAAGGTAAAAAGATTAATATATTTTCAAACTTCTTTATGTTATGGATTAAAACCTGTGGAGCAACCTATTACATTAGAACATCCAATAAAATCAGAAGGTAGTAGTTATGCTATAAGTAAAACAGCAGGTGAGCAATATATTACATTAAGTGGTATTAATTTTATCTCTTTTCGCTTGGCTAATATGTATGGGCCAAGAAACTTAAGTGGTCCTGTACCTACTTTTTACCAGAGATTAAATACAGGCCAAAAATGTTACCTGGCTGATACACGAAGGGATTTTGTTTTTGTGGAGGATTTGCTCGAGGTCGTGCTACCTGCAATTTATGGAAAAGGAAATAATGGTTATTACCACATTTCCTCGGGCGGAGATTACTCAATAAAAGAATTATTTGATGCAATAGTAGAAAAAATGGGTATAAAACTTACCAAACCCATTGAAGTTCAACCCAGAAATTCCGGGGATGTTTACACGATATTGCTTGATCCATCAAAGACAAACAAAGATTTTGGATGGAAGACGACAACTCCTTTAAAAGAGGGGATAAAAAAAGCTGTAGAATATTATAAAACCTATGGAATTAAAGAGACATTTACCCATTTAAGAATAGAAAAATAATAATCATTGTTAAAAATTCTATATTGTTATGAATAAAAAAACAATAGAAAAAATTGTTAAATGTATTTACTGTAATGGTTCTATAAGATTATTAAAAGATAAAATAATATGTCAAAAGTGTAACAGACAATATATTATAGATGATAAAGTTATTATGATGAATTTTAGAAAAGATGATTACTTTGAAAATTATGAACAAATTTGCGAAGATGATTTAAGAAAAGAAAAAACTCCTATGGAAGTAAAGCAGGAAATGGCGACTTTTATTCTTTCAGATACTGAAACGCAAAATAATAAAATTATAGCTGATTTTGGAAGTGGAGATGCGTATTTATTAAGAAAAATGACTTTTAATACTACTGTTGCAATAGATATTGCGGCAAATTATTTAAAAAGATGTAAGAAGGTAAATATAAAAATAAATGCGGATTTGGAAAAGCTTCCTATACATAATGAAAGTATAGATATTGGAATATGTACGGATGTGATAGAGCATGTAATAGATGATGAGAGAGTAATTCAAAATATATATGATGTTATTAAACCTAAAGGTATTCTTTATTTAGCTGTCCCATGGGAGCAAGATTTAAGTGTATATAAATTGCCAGAATATAAAGTGAAATATGGAAAATATAAATACGTCCATTTACGAACTCTAAACAAAGAGTATATGAGAGATAAAATATTCTCTAAATTTAAGCAAGAAAAAGAAATGTTGATAACAGCGGGAATGAAATATATGGAGTTCACGCCTTATCCGATTAAGATATTTAGGTTAATAAAGTAAAAACAGCAAAAAGAAAATGCGTATAATTAGAATTTGTTATTTTGGAGACTCAATTACCTATGGGTTTGGTGATGGAAGTGAGAGCAGGGATATTACAAAGCGATGGACTTCAATAATAGATGATGGATTAAAAAAGTATAAAAAACAAGATATTTTGTTTAATAATATCAATTTAGGAGTAAATGGAGATACAACAAGAAATGGGTTAGAAAGATTAAAAGACATTTATGTTTTCAACCCGGATATTATTACTATTCAGTTTGGTATGAATGATTGCAATTATTGGCTTTCCGACAATGGATTCCCGAGAGTTAATCCGATGTCTTTTGAATATAATCTTTTGGAGCTTATTGAGAAATGTTATACTTCCGGAATAAAAGAAATAATTTTAAGCACAAACCATCTTATACCGATAAGAAAACTTATGTTGAACAATAAAGATTACAATGAAAACAACCGTTATTATAATTCTATTATTAGGAAAGTAGCAAAGAAAACCAATACTATTCTTTGTGATATAGAGGCTTTGTTTGATAAAGCTTCAAAGGACAAATCCTTTTTTCTTAATGAGAATGGGAAACGGCTTCATTTATCACAAAAAGGCAATGAATTATATGCGGAAAAAATGTTGCCTTTTATTGAAAAAACAATAAAAAATAGTATACGGTTAAAAAAAAGTAATATTTTGAAGCTAAATTTAACGCCATATAAATAAAGAGATAGGGTAAAAAATTAAAAATGAACAAAAAGTCTCTTAATGAAAGAGTAGAAACGATAGTTTTTAGCGTGATTGATGAAATCAATCAGCAATTAACTAAAACAAAACAATTAAAAAAAACAAAGGATACTGTTTTATTTGGAAAATTAGGAGTGTTGGATTCATTAGGACTTGTTAATCTCATTGTGGCAATAGAACAAAGAATAGAAGAAGAATTTGGAATTACAATAACTTTGGCAGATGAAAAAGCTATGTCACAAAAGAATAGTCCATTTAGAACCGTAAAGACCATTATGGATTATGTTTTTACGTTATTGGAGGGGAAAATTCAATGAATAAAAAAAAGGTAATAGTAATTACAGGTACGAGAAAAGGTATAGGAAAATATTTAGCAGAATACTATAGTGATAGAGGGTTTCAAGTTATTGGGTGCAGTAGGGAGACATTTGAACATAAATTAAAAAATTACCAACACTTTTGTTTGGATGTTTGTGATGAAAACAAAGTAAAACAACTTTTTACGGAGATTCGTAGAACTTATAAACGAGTAGATGTTCTTATAAATAACGCAGGGATAGCATCTATGAATCATTTTCTTTTGACTCCTCTTAAAACGGTAGAAAGTATTCTAAATACTAACATTGTTGGAACTTTTTTATTCTGTCGGGAAGCCTCTAAACTAATGAAAGTTAATAAATATGGTAGAATTATTAACTTTACTACGGTAGCCGTTCCTCTAAAGCTTGAGGGAGAATCTATTTATGCTGCTTCCAAAGCGGCAGTTATAAGTCTTACTGAAATACTTGCGAAAGAACTTGCCGACTTCGGGATAACAGTGAATGCGATTGGGCCTACCCCGACAAAAACAGATTTAATCCGGACAATTCCACAAGAAAAGATAAAGAATCTTATTAACAAACAGGCTATTCGTCGCTTTACTGAATTTAAGGATATTTCAAATGTAATTGATTTTTTTATTCAACCGGAAAGTAATTTTGTTACGGGACAAACAATCTTTTTGGGTGGTATTTAATGTCGATAGATTTTCTGATAGAGATATTTGATAAAAACAAACACAAAGACGCTATTATTTGGGGAGATAAAGTTTATACTTATAAATGGTTAATAAAGAATATTGATTATTGGCAAAAAACAATAAAGTCTGAAGGCATTAAAAAAGGTACGGCGGTCGTTTTAGAAGCAGATTTTTCCCCAAATTCTATTGCTCTTTTCCTTGCTCTTATAGAATGTGGTTGTATCATTATTCCGCTTGCCGATTCCGTAAGATTAAATAAAGATGAATTTATTGGGATAGCTCAGGGAGAAGTTTCTATAAGGATAAACAAAAAAGATAAGATTGAAATAATTAAATTATCAAATTCTGCCAATAATGAATTTTATAATAAATTAAAAAAATTGTGTCATCCGGGACTGATTTTATTCTCTTCAGGGTCTACGGGGAAAAATAAAGCGGTTGTCCACGATTTAGTTAAAATATTAGAAAAATTTAAAACACCGAGAAATAGCTTAAGAGCAATAACGTTTCTATTATATGACCATATAGGCGGCATAAATACTATATTTTATATATTATCAAATGCAGGATGTATCGTAACAGTTAAAGAAAGGACTCCCGATACCGTACTTGAAACGGTTGAAAAATATCAAGTTGAGTTGCTTCCGACTTCTCCTACTTTTATAAATTTAATTTTATTAAGTGAAGCATATAAGCGACATAATATTGATTCCCTTAAAACAATTAGTTATGGAACGGAGCCAATGCTTGAAAGCACATTGAAACGTTTTCATAAATTGTTCCCTGATATTCATTTGCAACAAACGTATGGGCTTTCCGAAGTAGGAATATTGCGTTCCAAGTCTGAAAATTCAAACTCCCTTTGGATGAAAATAGGAGGGGAAGGCTTCCAAACGCGAATAGTAGATGGAATTTTGCATATTAAAGCCGAATCGTCAATGCTGGGGTATCTAAATTCCCCTAACCCGTTTACAAAAGATGGTTGGTTTAATACGGGGGATTCAGTTGAGGTCAAAGGCGAATATATAAAAATTTTAGGTCGCAAATCCGAAATTATTAATGTTGGAGGCGAAAAAGTATATCCTGTAGAAATCGAGAATGTTATTCAAAAAATGAGTAATATTGCTGAAGTAACGGTTTATGGAGAAAAGAATTTGATAACAGGAAATATTGTATGCGTAAAAGTTAAATTATTAAGTTATGAGGATATCAAGAAATTTACTATACGTTTAAGAAAACATTGTTATAAAAACTTAGAAAGGTTTAAAGTACCAACTAAAATTTTTATTACGGATAAAGAACAATATAATGAGAGGTTTAAAAAATTAAGAAAATAATTATATTATGGATAAAAACGGAATTTTCCTGTGCTCCGAGAAAGAAATCCCTGAATTGAGGAAATATATTGAAAAAATATGGGGACGAGACTATGCGTTAGTTTTAAATGAAAAATTTCTTTGCTGGCAATTTAAGCCTTCTCGTTTTAAGAATAGTAAAAAAGAGATATTATCGGTTTTACTTGTTTATCATAAGGGGAAAATAGTCGGTATGATGGGACTTATTCCATTTCAATTAAATGTCAGGGGACATACTTATTCTTCCGTATGGCTTTCTCATTGGGTATGTGATGAGAAGGTTCGCCGCCTGGGATATGGATTTGAATTGTTAAACAAAGTATATTCATTAGGATTCAGTTTTATTGGGGCTATGCAAGTCGGGAAAGATGTCCAAAACATATATAAAACTTTAGGTTTCCAGACACTGGATGATATGCCTCGCTGGGTTTTGGTTATTAATCCCGAAAAATGTTTTCCTTTGTTTTGTGAATGTCAAACTCTTATTCCGTTGCCTGAAATAAAAAAGTTTATAAAAAAATATACATATACGGAAAAAGAATTTATTTTTAAGAAAAATTATACAACTGTTTCATCAATAGATTCTTTATGGGATTCGTTTTGGAAAAACCATATCTCTAAAAATTTTATTGGGGGAGAACGGGACAGCAACTATCTTAAGTGGCGTTATTTTGAACATCCCGTATATAGTTATAAATTTCTGGGGGCAAAGGATAAAAAAACAGGAAGTTGGGAAGGATTAATTGTCTTTAGGTTAGAAAAAGTTCGTGAACGGAATGAAACGGTGATTAGAATCCTTGAATTATTGGGAAATACCGATGCTCTCGCTTTCCTGTTAAAAGAAGTTATAGAATTTGGGATTAAACAAAAATCAGCTTTTATAGATTTTTATAATCCTTCTCAGGAAATAGGTAAGGTGCTTCTTAAAATGGGTTTTCCCCTCCAACCATTACCGAATCAAGGAAATATTTTTTTCCCATCGCGTTTTCAACCTTTGGAAAAGAAACCTTATGTATGGAGAAGTGCATTACACTTTAGGATTAAAGGGAAAAGCAAAACAATCATTCCGTGGAAAACTTATTATGTAACTAAAGGGGATAGTAACCAGGATAGACCTCAATTTATAGACGGATAATCTAATTTATATGAAAAAAGTTAGTATTGTATTAGCTACTTATAATAGGGCGCATCTTATTAAAAAAGCAATAGATAGCTGTTTGAATCAAACATATAAAAATATCGAGTTGATTTTAATTAATGATGCATCTCCGGATAATACTTCTGAAATAATAAAGTCATACCTGCCTGCCGTCAAGGCAGGCAATGATGACAGGATTAAATATATAGAATTGAAGGAAAATGTTGGGGCTACGAAGGCGTATAATAAGGGACTTACTTTGTGTACAGGTGAATATCTAACCTGGACTTCGGATGATAATTACTATACGGAAGATGCGATAGAAATAATGGTAGATTTTTTGGAAGCCAATAAAGAGATCGATTTCGTGTATTCTAATTACTATTGCATTAATGAAAGAGACGAGATTATTGCAAAAGAAAAAGTAGATACTCCCGATAATTTGAGACGGTTTTGCTGTATTGGAGCTTGTTTTTTATATAAATATAATGTGTATAAGACTATAGGTGGATTTGATGGCAGAGCTCTTAGTGCGGCAGATTACGACTACTGGATAAGAATTTATAAAAACTTTAAAATGCAAAAATTGGATAATTTTTTATATTACTATGGAAGATATCAAGAGAGTGATTCGGTTATAGAAGGGGATTTTAAAATCCGAAGTATAGGACATAAAGTCAGAGATGGACACTTTTATCCTCTGACAAAAACTAAAGAATATGAGCCTATAACCAATACAATTGATAAAAAATTGAATATACTGGTAGTCTCCAACTTATATCCACCCTATTACATAGGCGGGTATGAATTGGTTTGCAAAGATATTGTTGATTCCCTTAGAAGTAAAGGACATAACGTAAGTGTTTTAACGTCTAATTATGGCGTGGAAATTCCGATAACAGGCAGGTCACCGCTTGAGCGGGATGTCCCAGATGCCTGTTCTACTATAGAGAATAATGTTTACAGGGAGCTTACTCATTATTTTGACTATGGAAAGAAGCCAATGTCTTTTAAGAAAACCCTAAACAGAGAAACCCGTGAAAATGACATACTAAAGAAACTCGTTTATGAACTCCGGCCGGATGTTTTATTTCTTTTTAATATGGGCGCATTGAGTAAATCCCTTTTAAAAACTATAGAATCTTTTGATATTCCCGTTGTATACGATATCTCGGATTACTGGCTGGCGTGCGATAAAATGGTGGATAATTGGCTTAATTACTGGCAGTCTCCCGTTAAAAATAAATTAGTTTCTTTTATAAAAATGAAGTTCCTTGGACTGATTACACAGCCCGACCTAAAAGAATATTTTAAGTCAATGTTTGCCGTGGATTTATACAGTCTGAATTTTAATTATACATATTTTACAAGCAAATTTCTTAAATTCCAATACAGTGAATTCGGCTTTCCTTGCAGTTCCGCTACTATTTTTTATCGCGGGATTGATACGAAAAAGTTTATAACTCCACAAAATAATCGTTCAATCGTTCCCCTGAAATTATTATACTCAGGGGGATTACATCCCGATAAGGGTGCACATACTGCAATAGAAGCCGTTAATATTCTGACAAAAAAAGGATATGAAGTTACGTTGTCAATTGCAGGCGGAGTAAGGGATAAAGAATACGTTGATTCGCTTTATAAAAAGGTTGAACAACAGAAACTGCCCGTTAAGTTTTTAGGGCTTGTTCCCTGTGAAGAAATGCCAAAAGTTTATCCTCAGTATGATGTATTGCTTTTCACTACAATAAAAGATGAACCGTTTTCTCTTACAATTATGGAAGCGATGAGTAGCGGGCTTGCCGTAGTATCAACCCCTACGGGAGGAAGCGCAGAAATATTAAAAGATAAGGAAAATTCTCTCGTTTTTAAACCGGATAACGCCGAAGATTTGGCAGAAAAGGTAGAATCGCTTATAAAAAATCCCGATTTAATAGAGAAACTTGGCAAAAACGGGGCTGAATGTGTGAGAAAAGATTTTGAGTTTGAAAAAATGATTGAAGAAACGGAAAAGTACTTAAAGTGGGCAGTTGGTAACCACCGCCAAGGGTCGCTTTGCGCCAAATTGAAGAATATCTAAAATGGACAGTGGAGAGTGAAGAGTTAAGGGGTGAGAGTGAAAAGTGAAAAAAACAGAATACAGAAAAATAAGACCTGCCAAAAAGAACGGTAGGCAAGCAGGATTTACAGGATTAACTAACTTCAATGGGACAATAAATTACTATGAATTACTACAAATTATTATAAGTTATTAGAAGTCCTTGAGTGATAACGATTAGGAATTCTTATCCCGCTTTAGCGGGGCAATAAGGCACTAACGAGATAAAAAAATGCTATTCAATTCTATAGAGTTTTTAATATTCTTCCCTGTCGTAACTATATTGTACTTTTTGTTCCCCCATAGGTACCGTTGGGGGTTACTGCTGATCTCAAGTTGTGTATTTTACATAACTTATATCCCGGTTTATATTTATGCGTTGTTTCTTTCAGTTCTTCTTAATTACCTTGCAGGTATATATATTGAAAATACTGACAGTGCTCGTAAAAAAAGAATTCTTTCTATCAGTATTATTGCCAATGTTTTGATACTTGTTGCTTTTAAGTATTTTAATTTTTTCAAAGATACATATATTATAAAGCTTTTAAGCTTAAGTCATTTAAGTATTCTTCTGCCTTTGGGGCTTTCTTTCTATACCTTTTCAAATATAAGTTATGTTATTGAAGTTTACAGGGGAAACATAAAAGCGGAAAAACGTTTAGGAATATTTGCTGCCTTTGTTATGTTTTATCCTAAAATAGCGCAAGGTCCTATTGAAAGGGCCGGGAATTTATTACCTCAATTTTATAAAGAGTATTCTTTTAACTACAAAAGAGTAACTGACGGCCTAAAATTAATGGCGTGGGGCTTTTTTAAGAAAGTCGTAATTGCGGATAGATTGGCAATAAGTGTTAATCAGGTTTATAACAATCCCACCGGTTATTCAGGCGGCCCATTGATAATTGCTACCGTATTTTTTGCTTTCCAGATTTATGCGGATTTTTCCGGGTACACGGATATTGCAATCGGAGCAGCAGAAATAATGGGTTTTAAGTTGTCGCCAAACTTTAACAGACCATATTCTTCCAAGTCCATTAAAGAATTTTGGAGAAGATGGCATATTAGCTTATCAACATGGCTTATGCAATACATATATTTGCCTATAGCATATTCCACTTCAAGAATTTTTAAGAAAGGAAGATACTTTAATATTAAAGCAGATAAATGGGTTTACTTAATCGCAATCTCAGTTACTTTTTTAATTTGTGGGATGTGGCATGGCACAAACCGGAATTTTATAGTATGGGGTGGATTATACGGGTTTTATCTGATATTTTCAGCCTGGACAAGCCCCCCAAGAAAGAGAATTGAAAAACTACTCAGGATAAAAAAAGTTCCGGCGCTGCATAACTTTATTCGGATAATAATTACATTTAGTCTGGTATCTTTTGCATGGATTTTTTTCAGGGCGGATAATATTGCTGACGCAATTTATATAATAAAACATTTGTTTAGTTTTAATGGATTAGACCTTTCTGCTATGAATGGGAAAAAAGAGGCGATATTGGCAATTGTTTTTATGGAATCTGTGTATTTTATTCAGGGGCGATATGGAAGTATCAGACATATATTGTCGGAAAAACCTTTGTGGATACGGTGGACAATTTATTATATGCTAATACTTTCAATAATATTCCTGGGAGTATTTAACAGGTCACAATTTATTTATTTTAAATTTTAAGAAGGAGAAAAAAACTTGAAAAAGATTATACAAAAATTGCTATTGTTTTCCCCTGTTTTGTTTGTGATAGCGGGGGTTAATTGTTTTGTCGACCCTGCCAATTTATTTAACAGTAAACAATATGTAAAAGGCATTGCGGATTATTTATTGGAAGGAAAGAACGTAACAGGTATTTACAATTACGATTATGTATTACTACAAAAATATTTTATTACAGGTTTAAAAGAATGTCCGGATATTGTAGTGTTGGGACCAAGTACGACAATGGGAATTAGTTCTGTTTCCTTCTGTCCTAAAACGTTAATTAATAATAGCGTAGCCTCAGCTTCTTTAAAAGAACTTCTTGCAATTTACAGATTATATGAAAAGAAAGGATTTAAACCTAAAAAAGTCATATTAGGATTAGCACCCTGGTTTTTAAGTGAAAATAATAAAAATGAACAATGGAAGTCATTAAGTTTAGAGTATTTTGAGATGTTAAAAGAGTTAGGAATTAACAATAAAGAAGTTTCGCAAAGAACTATAATACCCGGGAAATATAACCAGATTTTTTCCATTAGTTATTTTAGAGCATCAATGAACTTTTTATTAAATAGAAAAAGTAAAGAATATTTTCCAACAGATAAAATATTAAACGAGGAGCAAACTATATTAAAAGACGGTTCAATATCTCGTAATAAAAAGGAAAGGAACAAAACTCCTCAACAAGTTACAGAAGAAGTAAAATATTCTATAAACACGATCCCTAATTTTCACGGATTGGATCGAGTTAATGAATTGTCAGAATTAGAAATTAAAAAATTGGAAAAATTTATAGTTTATTTGAAGAAACAAAACACGGAAATTATTTTCTTTTTACCTCCTTACCATCCATTGGTATTTGATTACATAACTTGTAAGGGAAATCATAAAATACTTATTAAAACGGAAGAATATTATAGGTCATTAGCAAAGAAAATGAATATAGAAATATTCGGGGCGTTTAATCCCGAAAGGTATAAATTAGATAGTTCCGCTTTTTATGACATAGTGCATTGTAGAGAAGAAGCGATAAAAACAATGCTATTATTGAAATAGAGTGGGGGATAAATAGTAATGACTGTAATAAAAGTAAAAAAAATAATAAAAGTAATAAAAGTAACAGGTAGTAACAATAAATTATAGCAAGCTCTTTGACGATAGTCATTAGAGATTGCTATCCAGAAGCGTAGTGTAGGACAGTTTTTACAGTAATTACATTTTTTACTATGAGTTACAATAAATTACTATGGATAAACGAATGAAAATACTTGTCATATCAAACTTCTACCCGCCTTATTCGTTTGGTGGATATGAAGTATTATGCCAGATGATTATTAAGTTCCTTGCCTCAAAAGGATATGATATACAAATTTTAACAAGTGTTTATGGGGTTGAAAAACCATCTTCGGATGGTAAAATCCATCGTTTGCTTTCATATAGATATAAGGCTCCCGAAACCCCTGTCTCATTAAAAGAGACTATAAAAAGAGATATCGGGGATAACCGTTTCCTTAAAAGAATAATTTCTAATTTTAAGCCGGATTTATTGTATGTGTTTGATATGGCGGGATTGAGCAAATCCTTATTAGTAAGTATACAGGAGTTGGATATCCCTGCTGTGTATCATTTCTCGGGAGGCTGGTTTGCGTTTGACTGGATGGTTGATAACTGGTTAGCTTACTGGAAATATAATAGTTCTAAAGATAAAATTTTATTATATATGAAGCAGAAATTTTTGGGATTAATTACAAAAGATTTCTTTAAAAAATATGCTAAGAAAGTTACTTCTGTAGATTCTAAAAATATGATAATAAAGTATGCCTCTTTTGGCAGTGATTTCCTTAAACTTCAATATAAACAATATTGTAAAGACAATTTTCTCTGGGATAAATCGGAGATACTTTATGATGGTATTGTAGATATAAAACAATTTCAAAAAAGGATAAAAACGATTAATAAAGATAATTTAATAAAATTATTATATGTCGGAAGAGTAGCTAAATACAAAGGTGTTCATACGGCAGTTTATGCAGTTGCAAAATTAATTCAAATGAAATGTAATGTCAGTTTGTCTATAGTAGGCCCTATAATAGATAAGGGATATGGGGAAGAACTTCATAAAATCATCAACAAACAGAACTTGCCCGTTAAATTTTTAGGACAAGTAGATTATAAAGTTATACAAAATATTTACTTTAAGCACGATATTTTAATTTTCCCGAGCATAGTTGATGAAGTTTTTGGAAGAGTGTTTATAGAAGCAATGGCAAGCAGTTTAACTGTTATTGCCACAGGCACAGGCGGAAGCAAAGAAGTTTTAAAAGACGGAGAAAATTGTCTTTTGTTTAAGCCGGATAATCCTGATGATTTAGCAGAGAAAATAGAGTTGCTTCTTGGAAATCCTGATTTGTGCCGTAAACTAATAGGAAACGGAGTGAAACTTGTAAAAGAGAATTTTGATATTGAGGTGATGGGGAGTAGGATTGAAGAGTACTTGAAGCGGGTGGTGAATAACTGTAATAAAAGTCCAGCTGAGCTGGATAGAAATCCCTAAGGAGTAAAACTCCTAAGGGCTTGTCTATAATAAATGTAATAGATGTAATAACTGAAATAACTGAAATAACTGAAACAGGCAGTATAATTAGTAACAATAAATTATAGCAAGCTCTTTGACGATAGTCATTAGAGATTGCTATCCAGAAGCGTAGTGTAGGACAGTTTTTACAGTAATTACAGTACTTAACTATGAGTTATAAAAGAATGTGGATTAAAAAATATTTAATACCTTTTGTTATTTTTTGTGGGCTTGCGATAGTAATGACGTACCCATTAGTCCTCAAAATGAACAATTCTTTGTTGTGGTGGGGAGGAGACCAGTTATTTACTACATGGACCGTAGAATGGGTTCAACATAAAATTATTACAGGATTACATAATTTCTGGAACGCTAATATATTTTATCCCTATAGCAATACATTAGCATATTCTGACCATATGATAGGAGTAGCGCTATTATCATTCCCTGTCGCAGTGATTTTTAAAAACCCGATTCTTACACATAATTTTGCTTTTTTATTATCATTTATACTTTCAGGTTTTGGGATGTATCTTTTGGTTCTGTATCTCACCAAAAATAAATATGCAGGCATCCTGTCAGGAATTATATTTGCATTTTCCCATTTCAGGTTTGCTCAAATAGCTCATCTTCAAATATTAACTATGGAATGGATGCCTTTTATCTTTTTGTATTTGCATAAGTTTTTTGATACCCATAAGTGGAAAAATTTGTTTCTTTTTATATTCTTTTTTATATTGCAGAGTTGGAGCAGTTGCTATTATTCCTTGTTCCTTCCCATTTTTGTGGCTTTTTTCTGCTGTTTTTATTTGATTTTACAGGGAAAAAATTATAAAATATTGCTAAAACTTTGTCTGGCTGCCGTGGTAATTGCTGTTTTTATTTTCCCGGTTGCGTATCCTTATATGCTGCTTCAAAAAGGAACGGGAGTATGTATGAATGTTTCTCAAAATGAAACGTTTTCTGCAGACATACTATCTTATATAAGACCTTATAAACATAGTTTTATTTACGGCAAAATTTCATTAGGAATACAAGGGGTATTAGAAAACAGAGGTAAAGCAGGGGAAATTACTCTATTTCCCGGTATAATCGCTTTTCTGCTTGCAATAGCGGTGTTTAAAAAGAATAAATATCAACAAATTAAAGTTCCGTACAAGAAATGGATTCCATTCGTATTTAATTCGCTTATGTTCTTTTCTCTGGTTATAAGTGTTTATATTATTATCTGGAAAAAGGTTTCATTGTTGGACGCTTATACCGGGGGATATTCTTTGAGAAAACCAATTATTTTTATTTTATTACTCGTAATAATACGATTAGCAATAGATAAACAGTGGCTTATAAAGTGGAAAAGTTTTTTTACTTCAATGTCGGAGACTCAAAAAGTGTATTTCTTTTTTGGAATTTTAGGATTTCTGCTTTCACTCGGACCTTCCATTTTTCTTGCAGGTAGAAAAATATGGGCATGGTGGACACCTTATGCGTTTCTTTATGAGTATTTTCCGGGATATAGCGGCATCAGGATGCCGGGACGATTTGGACTGTTTGTGTTGTTAGCAATATCAGTGCTTGCAGGATATGGAGCAAATAAAATTCAAAACTTAAAACTTAAATCACGTCGTTCCGTAAATTATTTTTATTTAGTGTTGTGTTTTATTGTTTTAGTCGAAAACTTTTGTGGTCCTCTTAAACTTCACAAAATACCGCTCGGAAAAGAAATTCCTCAAGTTTATAGTTGGTTTGCAAAAGAAAAAGGAGATTGCCCAATAATAGAATTGCCAATGTCTATTGGTCCCCGTCAATATGATACGAAGTATGAGTATTATTCAGTATACCATTGGAAAAAACTTGTTAACGGGTATAGCGGATTTTCACCTGTAGGTTATGAATCTATGAAAGTCCGTATGGTTAAATTCCCTTCAGAAACAACGATAAATGAGATAAAGTCTTTAAAAGTAAAATATATTGTTATTCATAAAAAGGATTTTCTTGATTCTTATTATTCTGAGCAAATAAATTGGAATGCAATAGATGAACGATTACAGTTGTATAAAGATATAATAGTTCCCGTAAAAGATTTTGGTTCGGATATAGTATATGAAGTTGATTATAATAAATACTAATAATGAATTAAATTTTCATAAGAAGCTCTACAAAACAAATCAAGAGCTTCTAATAAAAGATTTTGGTTCGGATATAGTATATGAAGTTGATTGTAATAATTAGTAACAATAAATTATAGCAAGCTCTTTGACGATAGTCATTAGAGCTTGCTATCCAGAAGCGTAGTGTAGGACAGTTTTTACAGTCATTACAGTTATTACTAAGTTAGCAGAGAAGGACAGAGATGAAATATAAAAGTTGGATTAAGACGTATCTGATACCATTTCTCATTTTTTGTGTGCTTACGGCAGTGATGACGTATCCGTTGATTCTAAAAATGGGTAATTCTGTTACGGTTAGTGTTAGGGAGCCATTATTCCAGACATGGGATCTGGCATGGTGTCAGCATAAGATTATGACAGGATTTCATGGTTTTTGGAACGCAAATATGTTTTACCCTGAAAATCATGCTTTGACTTATTCGGAACGATTATTAGGGATTGGATTAATTGCTTTACCTGCAAGATTATTTTCTAATAACCCTATTTTTATCTATAATTTTGCCGTGTTTTTATCGTTTGTATTATCGGGCTTTGGGTTATATTTATTGGTTTCATACTTAACCAAGAATAAGTATGCAGGTTATTTGTCTGCTATTATATTTATGTTTTCTCATTTCCGGTTTGCCCATATAAACCATCTTAATTTATTAAGCGGGTATTGGATACCGTTAGTTTTCCTTTATCTTCATAAATTTTTTGAAGAATATAGTTATAAAAATTTATTTCTTTGTGTATTGTTTTTTATCTTGCAGGCTATATCCTGTGTATATTATGCGTTATTCCTTTTTATAGTGACTATTTTTGCCATTATCATTTTTTTATTTTCTAAGGAACGATATAGGATTAAATTGATATGGGGAAAATTAATATTAGCATTTATTGTAATTATGATTTTTCTTTTACCGCTTTTTTCCCCCTATTTAAAAGCAGCTAATGAATTAGGGTATTTCCGCAGTGTATATGAGGCGGAATTGAATTCCGCCGATATCTTGAGTTTGGTTCTGCCTTATTGGAACAGTGTAGTATACGGTAATTTTTTTACGACAATGCAAAATATATTAGGAGGAGCCGTTGGTGAAAAAGTATTATTCCCGGGATTGATAGCTATCTTTTTAATAATAATGTTTTTTAAAATACGGAGCCCTTGGGCGATACCTCTCAGGAATTCGTATAAAACTAATTATGACTTAAAAATAAGCAGACTGAGAAAATGGGCTGTGTTGGGTTTTAATATTATTTTATTTATAATAATAGGATATTCCCTTTATTTATTAATAGGGGAATGTAGAATATCGTATTCCCTGAGAAAACCTATTATTTTTATTATGTTGCTTATAATAATACGGCTTATAATAGATAAACAGTGGCGATTAAAATGGACTAACTTTTTTTCTTCAATGCCGGAAAATCAAAGATTATATCTTTTTATTGGAATATTAGGTTTTTTGCTTTCACTTGGCCCGTCTATTTTTCTTGCAGGTAAAAAAATATGGTACTGGTGGACTCCTTATTCATTTTTGTACGATTTTTGTCCGGGATTCAAGGGACTTCGGGCATCAGCGAGAATTGGAGTAATGACAATGCTATCTATATCAGTACTTGCAGGATATGGAGCAGCTAAAATTCAAAACTTGAGAATTAAATCACAAAAAGGGGTAAGATGCTTTTATTTGGCGATATGTTCTTTTGTTTTGGTTGAATGTTTTTGTGTCCCGCTTGAATTTTGTAAGATTCCTGTTGGCAAGGAAATTCCTCAAGTCTATAATTGGCTTGGGGAACAAAAAGGGGATTTCCCCATAATAGAATTGCCTATGTCTGAATGGCCGAGAATTTACGATATAACATATCTTTATTACTCAACATATCACTGGAAAAAACTCGTTAATGGTTTTGGGGTTTTCCCAAGAAAGTATCCGGTGATAAATCGAAATATGCATGAGTTGCCATCTCACGCTACAGTGGAACTTTTAAGAAAGTTGAAAGTAAGATATGTTGTTATTCATAAAGAAGATTTTCTGAAAACCTATAGAAATGGGCAGATAAGCTGGAATGAAGTAGAAAAAGAGCTGCAGATTTATAAAGATAAAATATTTCTTGTAAAAGATTTTGGTGATGATATAGTATATGAAATTGATTGTAATAAATACTAATAATGAATTAAATTTTCATAAGAAGCTCTACAAAACAAATCAAGAGCTTCTAATAAAAGATTTTGGTGATGATATAGTATATGAAATTGATTGTAATAAATTGTAATAACCGTAAGAACTGCAAAAACTCTAAGAACTGTAATAGGTAGTAAGAACTGAAAGGGCTGTAATAAAAGTAACTTAATGAATATAAACTGGAAGGCGTTTTATGAAAAAGAGGCTTATTTTAAGAGGTTTATTCCGGAAGAACAGCCTGTAAACGTAAGAGGTGAATTTATAAGCGAGTTGATTCCCGAACGTGTTAGTACCGTTCTTGATGTCGGCTGTGGCGATGGGTGGTTATGCAATAAATTAAGCAATAAATATAAAGTTGCGGGGGTAGATATAGCCTTGCCGCGAGTTTTGTATGCTAAGTCTCATTTCAATAGCGAAGCATTTTTAGTGAGTAATATTTATAATTTGCCTTTTGCGGATAATTCTTACGATGCGGTTATATGTAGCGAAACTTTGGAACATATAGAAGATTTTTCGTCCGCGGTTAAAGAACTAATGCGTGTATCTAAAAAATATGTAGTTGCTACGGTTCCGAATAACCAACCTAAAAGAACGATTTTGTGCCCGCATTGTTTGCATACTTTTTATCTGGACGGGCATATTAATTCTTTTGATAAAAAAAGTTTTTCAGAAGTTTTTGGTAAGTTTGGGGAAGTAATAAAAGTGAAAGATAGCACACAAATGGGACTATTTAACCCTAACAAAAAACATCATATAGAGTTTCCCGATTTCGTTTCACAGAATTTACATATCTGGAATTTTTTGCTTTCCCTTGGCTCAAGATTTTTTCCCATTACGGTAAGAAACGGGGATTTTCTTGGGATTGTGTGTGCGAAGAATGTTTGACAGTTTGATGTTTGAACGTTAAAAAGATAACAGATAACAGAATACAGAAAAATAGGACAGGATTTACAGGGATTTGAAGAGAACTTAAGAGATAAAAAGTATACGGCACTCCATTAAGAAAAAAGGGGAAATTGAGAGAATAAAGAATATGAGGAAGCGAATAAATGAGATAATATGCCGGGAAAGGTCAATAAAACTATTATTATTGATTTTATCTAAAGTCGTTGGACTTTTTCAAACTCATTCGAAAACGAAGTTTGATGACAAACATTTAAAAGTTCTTCATATATCCCCTATATTTTTTGATGTGGATAAGTCTTTGCAGGGAGGAGGGGAGAGGGCGCCTCTTGAACTGGCAAAAACAATGGCGAAATATTGCGAAACAAGGTATATAAGTTTTGGAAATGAATTTAGGAGTTTGAATTATGACAAATTACCTATAAAAATCTATCCGTATATAGGATTGTTTAATCATGAGAGAAATAATCCAATTAATTTTAAGTTCTTATCAGAAATAAGGTGGGCAGATGTTGTGCACTGTCATCCATATTATAGCATAACAACGGATTTTTCCATACTTGTTGCCAGGTTATTCGGGAAGAAAGTATTTGTAACGGATTATGGCGGGCGGGTTGTGAATTATAATAAAGAGTTACAATTAGACAGGCTGGTTGATAAATTCCTTGTGATTTCGGAATTTGGGAAACAATTTTTTGATGATTTCAAAACAAAAAAAGAAGTAATATATCTTGGTATAGATGAAAAAAAGTTTTATCCCCTGCCAAATAAAAAACAGGATTACGTTCTTTATGTGGGGCGCATTTTGCCACATAAAGGGATAAGTTATCTTGTAGAAGCGGTAAATACGCTTAATGTAAAACTTCATATTGTTGGAAGCGCTTTACATAAAGGATATTTTAAGTATCTTGAAAACATTGCCGATAAAGAAAAAGTTGAGTTCATAACCGATGTGCCCGATGAGAGTTTATTGAAAGAGTATAATAACGCCCTTGTTACTATTTTACCTTCCGTATATAAAGATATTTACGGGAATGAACATAAAGGTCCTGAATTGTTGGGGCTTGTTTTACTGGAATCAATGTTCTGCGAGACTCCTGTTATATGCACAAAAGTTGGGGCAATGCCCGAAGTCGTGAAAGAAGGAAAAACCGGATTTGTTGTCCCCGGTTGTGACAATAAGGCGCTTGCCGAAAAGATAGATTATCTGGCAAAGCATAAAGAAACAGCAAAACAAATGGGTATAGAGGGAAGAAAATTTGTATTGGAGAACTTTACTATGGATAAAGTGGCGTTGAAGTGTTTGGAGTGTTATATTAACGGACAGTAATAACTGTAAGAACTGTAACAAGTAGTAACGGATTGTAACAGATTGTAAGAACTGTAAGAGTTGTCCAGCCACAGCTGAGCTGGATATCAATCCCTAAAGGCTGTCGCCTAAGGGCTTGTTATAAGAAATGTAAAAACTGTAAAAACTGTAAAAACTGAAATAAGTAGAAACAGATGGTCAAAACTGTAACAGATGTAATAAATAGTAACAGATAGAAAAAAATATAGGGAGGGCAGATGGGAAAAATAAAACATTTTTCTGACCTTGAAGTTTGGCAAATTGGGAAAGATATAGTGAAAGAGGTTTATAAAATTACAGGATCTTTTCCTAAAGAAGAAATATATGATATTACCTCTCAAATAAAAAGGGCGGTTGTTTCTGTTCCCGCTAATATTGCGGAGGGATTTGGTAGATTTCATTACTTAGATAAAAATAAATTTTATCTCAATGCAAGAGGCTCTTTGTGTGAACTTGAGAGTCATATTCTAATTGCTAAAGAGTTGGAATTTGTAAAACAAGATACTAAACTGTTGTTTGATAAAATTGAAATCCTGAGTATTAAATTAAATAACTTAATAAGCGTGACGAAAAGTAAAGTATAAAAATAACGGGTAGTAATAAATGTAATAGATGAAATAACTGAAATAACTGAAATAACTGAAATAACTGAAATAACTGAAATAACTGAAACAGGCAGTATAATTAGTAACAATAAATTATAGCAAGCTCTTTGACGATAGTCATTAGAGATTGCTATCCAGAAGCGTAGTGTAGGACAGTTTTTACAGTACTTACAGTTCTTACTATAAGTTACGAATGAATTAAAGATGAAAATACTGGCTATTTCTAATTTTTACCCACCATACTATATGGGCGGATATGAATTGCGGGCTCAAAACATTCTTAATGGATTGAAAAGACGGGGGCATAAGGTTTTTGTATTAACAAGCACATACGGGATAAATAAGATTTCAATAAAAAATGGTGTGTATAGAGTTTTCAGTTATAAACATAAGTTTCCGGTTTCATTTATGGAGACGATTCTTAAGGATATAAAGGAAACCATAGAGTTAAAAAAAGTAATTAAAAAATTAGAACCCGACGTTATTTATATATTTAATATGCGTTTTTTGAGTAAAACCTTACTTAAAAAGGCTTATTTGCTGAAAATTCCAATAGTGTATGATATTGCAGACTACTGGTTTATAGATAACGGATTATATGACAGATGGCTGAGCTACTGGCAATATTCTCCCCGGTTTTTTATTACGAGGCGTATTAAATTGAAATTGTCCGGGTTAGTTACAAAATTGAATATAGAATCCATATTGCCTACAGATACGAGTTGTTTCGATTTTAAGTATATGTATTTTATTAGCAATTTTATTAAAAATATTTATTTAAAAAATGGTTTTGGAGTGAAAGAAGCCCAGGTATTTTATCATCATGGATTAAAAATAAACTTAAATACTAAAACTGAGTTTGTTCCATTGTCGCCTCCCGTTAAATTATTATATGTAGGAGCCGTAATAAAAAACAAGGGAGTTCACACTATTATTAATGCGCTTCCCACCCTGAAACAAAAGGGATGCGATTGTAATCTTTCTATAATTGGCGGGACTTTTGATAAAGAATATCTCAAGGGACTAAAATTAATTATAGAGCGAGAAAAATTAAGTGTAAGTTTTGTGGGACAGTATCCGCATAATAAAGTTTTAGATATGTATAAAAATTATGATATTTTAGTGTTTTCGAGCATATGGGATGAGCCTTTTGGGAGAGTAATCGTTGAAGGAATGTCCGGCGGGTTAGTCGTAGTGGCGACTGGAACGGGTGGAAGTAAAGAAATATTAAATGACGGGGAGAATTGCCTTTTGTTTACACCGGATGATTCCGAAGATTTGGCAAAGAAAATAGAAATGTTGATCAAGCGTCCGGAATTATATAAAAAAGTAGTTCGTAATGGAATAAATTTTGTTAAAGATTTTGACAGCGAAGATAATATAGAAAAGAACGAAAAGTATTTGAATGGGGTGATAAAAGATTATAAGACAAAACTCCAAGTCCAGTTGAGCTGGATAAAATTCTCTCCCCCCAAAAGCTCGGGACGATAGTAATTTACTTTCAGGAAAAAAGAGACTGTAACCAAATAAAACCTAAGATCCAAATATAATGTTCCCATGAAGAATTCTCTAAAAAACTTGACTTATGGTAATTATAGTATATAAAAAGGTAAATGAAAAGAGATAAGAAAAAAGACAAGTTTTTACTTGAAGAAATGACCTGGGAAGAAGCGGGGCAAAAATTTAAATCAACGGACATGGTTATATTGCCTGTGGGAAGCACCGAACAGCACAGTCTTCATTTGCCAGTCTCCACGGATTCTTTTGATGCATACTGGCTTTCCATAGAAGTTACGGAAAAGGTAAAATCTCCGAAACCTATTGTGTTACCACCTATAAATTACGGGGTTTCGTATCATCATCTTGCTTTCCCCGGGACTATATCAATTTCACCTGATACGCTTTCAGCAATTGTTTATGAGATAGGATGTTCTCTTGCCGGTTATGGAGTAAAGAAAATACTTATTATAAATGGCCACGGTGGGAACAAAGCGGCTATTGTATGCGCGGCGCAAAAACTGAATTACGAAAAAGATCTTAGAATATTCATAGATTCGGGGGAAATAACTTCCAAAGAAGTAAATGAGATAATAAAGACACCTGATGATACACATTCCGGGGAATATGAAACATCTACTTCATTAGCTAACAGGGAACATTTAGTTCATAAAGATAAAATAAAGAAAACTAAATTAAATTTTCCGAGTTCATATTTACGGTTTGACGATAAACACTATGTTCCGTGGGTATTTAAGACAGAAGAAATATCGGTAACAGGCGCAATAGGGGACCCGACTAAAGCATCCAAAGAAAAAGGGAAAAAAATATGGGCTGTTCGGATAGAACATCTCGTTAAATTTATTGAACAGGTTAAAGGACTAAAATAAAAGGAGGATAATTATGTCAGGACATTCAAAATGGTCTACGATAAAACGAAAAAAGGGGAAGGCAGACGCGCAAAAAGGAGTATTGTTTACAAAAATCATTAAAGACATTACTCTTGCGGCGAAAGAAGGCGGCGGAAATCCGGATATGAACCCAAAACTCAGAACTGCTCTTGAGGTTGCCAAATCTGCCGGTATGCCCAAAGATAATACGGAAAGAGCTATTAAAAGAGGAACAGGCGAATTAGAGGGCGTTAGTTATGAAGCGTTGAACTATGAAGGATATGGCCCTGCGGGAGTAGCAGTGCTTGTCGAAACGGTGACGGACAGCAAAAACAGAACTACATCGGAAATAAGACATATATTTGCGCAACACGGCGGGAACCTTGGTTCAAACGGATGTGTGGCGTGGCAATTTGTAGATAAAGGTCATATATTTATAGATAAAACAGAAGCAACGGAAGAAAAATTAATAGATGTTTGTATTGAAAATGGCGGAGATGATGTAAGTCTTGAAGAGGATATTTTTGTCGTTACGACGCCTCTTGACAAATTTGAGGCAGTAAAAGCGGCTTTAACCAAAGAAAATATAAAGTATAAAGAAGCAGAAATTACTAAAATACCGCAGACTACCATAAGAGTGGAAAGCGCAAAAGCGGCAGAACAAATATTAAAGCTTATGGATGAGCTTGAAGCACAAGAAGACGTACAAAAAGCTTACGCCAATTTTGATATACCTGATGAGTTCTTGACTGCACACCAAGGGTAGGTAAAAAAAGTTAATAGTTAACAGTAAATAGTTAATAGAAAAGAATAGGAAGAAACGGGCAATATCAAAAATTAAATATCAAATATCAAAAAGACAAAACGTAAAAAATGTTTGATTTTTGATTTCTAATATTTAATTTAACTTATGAGGATTATAGGCATAGATACCGGACTGAGAACCACAGGTTACGCAATCATAGAAACTAATAAAATTCTTAAATGTGGAATATGCGAGACTACGGAAAAGATGCCCTTGGCCGAGCGTCTGAAAGTTCTTTATGATGGAATGAAAATGGTAATGCAGGAATATTCTCCTGAGATAGCTGTATATGAGACTGTTTTCTATAAACAAAACTTTGGCACTTTTAGTAAGCTTTCACATGCGCGGGGAGTTCTTTTACTTGCGGCTGCGGATATGGGAATAAAAATAAAGGAATATTCGCCTGCGGAAATAAAAATGGCCGTAACCGGTAATGGCAGGGCATCAAAAGACCAGATACATAGTATGGTAGAAAGATTAACGGGTATGAAAATACTCCCTTCGCTGGATGTCGGAGATGCGCTCGCGTGCGCTTTATGTTATAGAATGCGAGAAGAAAATTCAAGAATATTTTTTTCAAGGATAAAATAAATATTTAAGAAATTTGGATTTTGCCTGCCTGCCGGTAGGCAGGGAATGGGGATTGCGGAATGAAAAAATAAAAAAAGGAAAACCACAGATAATACAGGGAAAAAGAGAGATGTGGAAAGAGAAGAAAGAGGATTGAGGGATAGCGATTTTTAGGGAGTACCAGTAACCGGGAGAAAATAGATGATAGAATGGATGGAAGGAAAGGTTGCCCAAAAAGAACCTACAAATTTAGTTCTTGAAGCGGGAAATATTGCTTTTAATATAAATATTCCGTTATCTACTTATGAAAAATTAGGAGAGATAGGAAGCAAAGAGAAAATTCTCATACACGTTGATTTTAATTTTACTAATGAACAGGTTACGTTATTCGGATTCAAAACTCCCGGGGAAAGAATTTTTTTCAGGGATTTGCTGCTTGTCCAAGGCATAGGGCCTCAAACAGCTATAAGAATGATATCGAGTACAAGTTTTGAATTATTTAAGTCTGCCATAGTAAACGAAGATGATAAAACTCTTGCTTCAATTAAGGGAATAGGTGGGAAGAGAGCGCAGAAATTGATTTTTGAATTAAAAAATAGATATAAAGAAGAGAAAATACAGAATAGTATAGAAGGGAATGCAATACAGGCGCTTGTTGGGTTAGGAATTGCGCCTAAAAAAGCAAGAGATATTGTTGGCCAGGTCTCGGGTAAAACACTGGAAGAATTGATAAAAAATGCTCTTAAGAAGGTGTAGGGGAAAGAAAAAGGGCATTGGTAATTAGGTGATTAAGTCATTGAAGGAAAAGGAAATAGAAAAATTATTCTGAAAGATGTATTCATTGTTTGTTTTAGCCGGGATATTGTTTGGGTATAATACTGAGATTGGAGTATGTTTTTCCCCTCACGGTGGATGTAAAAATTCCGTTATAGATGAAATTAAAAATGCAAAGACAGAAATACTTGTAGCAATGTATTATTTTACGGATAACGATATAACAAATGAAGTATGTAAAAGTAAGAAGAAAGGAGTGAATATCAGAGTAGTGCTTGACAAGAGTCAAAAAATGGGTAAGTATAATAAAAGTATCAAACTTGTGGAAAATAATATACCTGTAAGGTACGATACGAGAGACGGTTTGATGCACAATAAGTTTGCGGTAATAGATGATACGGTATTGGTTACGGGGTCGTTTAACTGGACAAGGTCGGCGGATGAGAAGAACAGAGAAAACATTATGGTAATTAAAAATCCGGAAGTTGCAAAAATATTCAGCAATGAGTTTGAAAAAATATGGAAAGCTTCCGTTGATGCAGAAAAAGGGCAGAGAGCCGTGAACGTAAATATGGATAAAAATAATAAAACCCTGATATTAATAGGTATAATGGTATGTTTATCGGCAATAGTCGGTATAATGGCGTTTACAAGCAAAAGAAGAAGAAATCTAAGGGAAGATGAATAATCAATCCTTATGTGGAATATAACAACTGAAACGCATTTTTCGGCGGCGCATCACTTAGACGGTTACCGTGGAAAATGCTGCGGGATGCACGGACATAATTTTAAGGTTAGCATTACGGTAGAAGCGAAGAAACTTAAAAAAGAGGGATTTGGTATGGATTTTAGGGTATTAAGA
>Ga0265297_10000668_pt1 | contig 96408 bp, 76 predicted proteins | sample Munlanlwell13791_FD_192502 | JGI IMG/M metagenome (GOLD analysis project Ga0265297, IMG submission 192502) | Leachate microbial communities from a municipal landfill in Southern Ontario, Canada - Leachate well 137-91 | ecosystem: Engineered > Solid waste > Landfill > Unclassified | place... | reverse complement strand
ACAAGATGCCGGCGGCGGGTGTCACGCCTATAGCCAAGCACGCCAGGGCAATAAATCAAGTCTCTCCCTATGGTTTCAGGCCGCCGTGCCGGTGGCTTCGCTGAAGCGTGAACTCCAACCCGGGCCAAACCGCCGCCCGCTGAAGGCGCGGCCCCCAGCGGGGGCCAGGGAATAAAGCCCCCGGCTTCAGCCGGGGGGTCTGGGGGTTCCGCAGGGTTGAATTGCGCCCCAGCGGGGCGCGAGTGCTGGCCGCCCCCCGAGGCGCTGGACGGCAAAAAACGTCACTCGCGCCCCTCCAGGGCGCATTCGGCTGGCTGGATCGCCAGTCCCCCGGCTGAAGCCGGGGGCTTTAGGCTCCGGCCCCGCCGGGGCCGCGGGAGCGTGGCACCGGCAGGAATGCCGGTGCCACGCTGGGCGGACAGCACTTGGGGACAGGCAAGCACTTGGGGACAGGCAAGCACTTGGGGACAGGCAAGCACTTGGGGACAGGCAAGCACTTGGGGACAGCACTTGGGGACAGGCAAATTCGGAGCCCCCCACTGGAGTCACGCTTCAGCGGGGGATCGGAAAAGCGCCACCACCGCCAGGCAAAGGCCGGGTGGAACGAGGGCGGTTGCGGCGCTGGCGGGACTACGGGAGGAGTGCGGCGGAGAGGTTGAGCGCGAAGTCGGTGCCGGGGGAGGTGATTGCGAACTCGAGGCGCTTGAGGCCGGGAATGGGGGTGTCGGGCTTTTTGTAAAGCGTGGTCGCAGCCACGGCCGAGATCGTCACGGGCTGGTCGCCGCGGGCCTCGATGCGGAGGCGGCGTCCGCCTTGGCTGAGCGTCACCCTGGCGGCATCGGTTTCCACATCGGCCGTGGTGAGCCAGGTGAAGCGGTAGGTCGTCCCGGCGGCGAGGCCGCCGACCTCGTCGCGCCAGCCGGTCTGGCCGTCGGGCAGTGCGGCGACCGTGCGGTGAAGGCGGGTGAGATGCTTGGGGTAAAGCCGCGTGAGATCAAAGGTGACCGCGGGTAGCGGCGTCGCGGTCCAGGCGATGCGCGGGCAGTTGCCGGCGGGATCAGGGGCGATGCCATCGAGGCGGGGGATGCTGTGCCCGTCGGGGCCGATGCGGAAGAGTGTGAAGCGTTCGGCGCCCCAGAGATTGATCCCCATGGATTCGATCCGGTGGTATTCCTCCATGCCGGGGTCAACCGCCCAGCGGACGCCGCCCGCCTCGAGGACGAAGGAGCCGGCATCCAGATGCCCATGGCTGAGCGTGGCGCGTCCGCCCTTGGTGCCGACCCAGGTGGCATCCGGGAGCCAGGCATCGCGCCAGAAGGCGAATCGGGCCTTCGACGAACGCGCCATCGGGGGCAAAATTCCGGCCGTGCAGCGGAAGGGCCTTGATGGCGCGGGCGATGATCTTCTCCGCCAGGTCGGGCCGGCGATGGCGGACGGCGAACGCCCCCATGGCGAGGCTGCCATGGCAGACGGCGTTCCAGTTGTTGTCACTGTTGCCCCAGTGCGGATTGGGCGGATTGAGCCCTGGTTCGAGGCCGAGGCGGATAAGCGCCTCCTCGATCTGGCGGCGTTCCTCGGCGGTCATGGCCGCGTGGAGCCAGTCGAGGCCGAGGGCAAAGGCGCAACTCATCTCGGCGGTGTCGAGGAAGTGGGACGGATTCCAGTCGGGAAAGGCCGCGGCGGCGAGAAGATCGGCCAGGGCGCGGCGGGCGTAGCGGCGGTCACCAGTGAGCTGATACGTGATGCCGCCATTGATGACGCGGCGCAGGACGGCACGTGAGGCGTAGAGCAGCCGCCGGCCGATGATGCACCGGGTGACCACCTCCTCGTTGAGTTCGCGGTCGGCACAGCCCTGGACGAAGCGGGCCAGGTCGCGGTGCAGGCCCGGCTGCCGGACAGCTTCGCGAAGGCGGGCGAAATCGGCGGGGCCGGCGAGCAGTCCCGGCGGCTGGAAGGTGGCGGTTTCGGCTGCCGCCATCGGCAAGGGTTCGGCGGCGAAGAGCTGGCCGCCGGCGCCGGCGAGGGCGACAAGAAAGGTCAATCCGTGGGGGAGCCGCATGAGCCTGATTCCGTGGAAAGCCGATAGCATGTTGGTCCTCAGTGCATTGCGCGCCGGATCGAAGCGGCGGCTTGGCCAAGATTCCGTGCTCAGCCAGACACCCACAAAAAACAGGGAAAGCCGAATTGTGTTGGCCTTTCTGCCCGGCATGGGCCGCCGCCCTTTCCGGCGTTGCCTACCGGAGTTTCTGCACCTCGAACACCTTGCCGGACAGGGCTTCCTTGACGAAGACGCCCCAGTAGGGAGTCGGGGTGTAGTCCCAGTCCTTGATGACCATCGGTCCGCAATGCGGGTGGAAGCTGAAGCCGGTCCAGTTGAGCTGGTGCTTCTGGATGGTGCCGAGCATGTCCGCCGGCCAGGTGCAGCCGGGGCCGAGCTTCTCATAACGCTCGTTGGGCTTGATGAAGGCGAAGTCCTCCCATTTCTCCGGGCAGCCCACTTCGCCGACGAAGATGGGGTGCTTGGCGGCCGCGTCCAGCACCGCCTTTTGCCAGCCGACCTTCCACGGATAGTTGTGGTGGGAGTACATGATGCCGTTGCCGCCTTCCCGTTCCCGCAGGGCGTAGCCCTCCAGGATGCCGGAGAGATCGTAGCTCCAGCCGATGCCGCCGGCAATGACGATGTTCCGGGCGCCGGTGCCGCGGACGGCGTCCACCAGCGCCTGCAGGCCCACGGAAATCTTGCCGCTGTTGGTTTCCGTGTTTTCCACCACCGCCTTGTCCTGGTGCTGGCTGTCGGGGGCGCTCAAGTCGCCGCCGTCGCGCCAGATCTTCCAGGGAATGCCATGCGGTTCGTTGAACAGCTCATAGAGCACGGCCGGGTTGTCCTTGTAGCGGGCGGCCGCATCTTTCCAGAATTCCACATGTTCCGGCATGGGCGCGCCGAACACGTGCAGATCCAGCACCAGATAGGCACCCTTGGCGGCGCAGAGTTTGACGGCCTGGTCCACGGTCTGCCGGTAGCGTTCGGGATCGCCCGCGGGACTGCCCTTGAAAGCCTCGCCGAACCAGAACTTGTCATGCACCGGCAGACGGATGACATTGGCGTGCCAGTCATCCAGCGCCACGCGGATGGACCAGAGCACGTTGTCGCCCGGCCCCCACTCCAGGCTGTCCACGCACAGCCCTTGCAGCCAGACGGGGTTGCCCTCCGGCGTGACCAGGCGGTTCCCCGCGACCTTCAGTTCCCGGCTGACGGCCGGCCGGGCCAGATCCTTTTCGATGAGAGCATTGCGTTCGGCCTTTTTCTGGGCGGCGGCGGCGGCTTCGGCGGCCATGGCTTCCGCGTCGGCGGGGCTGATCGGGGCGATCCGGATTTCCGCCAGGTCGAGCGTCCCGGTCTTGACGAACCACAGGCCGGGCATGAGTTGGAGCTTGGTCGCGCCTTCGGGAACCAGCATGCGCGTTGTGACTTCCGTCCAGTCGGCGGCCTTGGGCGAGAAGCCGAGCGTGGGCGGTTCCGGCTTGACCGGGTTGCCGTATTCCAGATGGCCGAAGCGGCCGCCGCCAAGCCAGTGGAGGATCGCCCGGGCGTCGCCGGGCATCGGCGTGCCCTTCTCGAGGCCCGCCGTGCGGTAGCGGATCGTCACTTCGATGCCCTTGGCGGCGGTGGGCAGCGGGACGAAGCGGTGGAGCATGAGGAGCTTTCCCGGTTCCCGCTGCGCGAGACGCAGGAAGCGTCTGCCGTTTTCCTCTTCCCAGGTGATGCCGCTGCCCGCGGTTGCCCGGCCCCAGTTTTCGGGGAAATCCCCCGCCTTGTTGGGCGCCTGAAGGTCGCCGTTGGCCAGGAGGTTGCCGGTGGCGGCCAGCAGGGCGGCAATCTTGTCGTCAACCTTCCTTTCGAGCGCGGCTTCCGCCGCGGCCTTCCTTGCGGCCGCGGCGGCGAGGGCGGCCTGGAGTTCGGCGGCGGCCGCGGCATCGAGCGGGGTCAGGCGGAGGTCGTCGAAATCCAGCGTCCCGGCGGCGGCCTGGAGGAGGCAGGGCATGATCTCCAGGGTTTTGGCGCCTGCCGGCACCAGGAACCTCTGGCGCCGTGGCTGCCACTCCCTGGCGCTGCCGCGGAAGACCGGCGGCGCGGGCGCGGGCTTGAGCACTTTCCCTTCCGCATCCTTGAAGCTCATCATGATCCGGCCGTCGAACCAGGGCTGTTTGCCGACCTTGATCCCCTCGTAGCGGACGCGGTAGGCCAGCTCGAAGGCCTGGTCCTCCGGCTTCAGGGGAACCGCGCGGTAGAGCAGCACCATCTTGCCGGGCTCCTGGACCTTCAGCCGCAGGAAGTGGTTGCCGGCTTCCTCCTCCTCGAAGCTCACGCCGTCGCCGGCCTTCCAGCCGTCGGGCGCGCCGTCGCGGTCCGCGTCGCCCTCGAAGTCGCCGTTGGGGATCAGCGATGGCGGCGGCGCGGCGGGTTGTGCGGCGGCGGCGATTTCCGCGCCGAGCAGGCGGCCGGGGCAGAGCGCCGCGGCGAGGAGCAGGACGGGCAGCCATTTCATGGGTCGGTTCCTTGTTGTGGTATTGAGGCGGCGGTGGTTGCCGCGGGCGCGGCCAGTGGGAGCCTGGGCTGGCCGGCGCGTTCAGGCTTCCAATACCGCCTCGACGGTGATGGTTTCCCCCGCCTTGGCGACGGGGATGCAGTTGCCGGCGACGGTGGTGCCGTTGACGCTGAGGCGGCGGACGCCGCGGCTGAGGCCGGCCTGGTTCGCCACCCGGATCCGGTAGGTGGCGCCGCGGAAGCGCCTGGTCACGGTGAACCCCTTCCAGCTTGCCGGAATGCAGGGATTGACGACCAGCCCGGCGGGGGTCGGCGCCACGCCCAGGATGTATTGGGAGATGGCGACGAAGCTCCAAGCGGCGGTGCCGGTCAGGAAGGCGTTCTTCGCCTCGCCCGGGGTCGGCGCGTCGGGGCCGGCGGTCATTTGGCTGTACACATACGGCTCGCAGCGGTAGGTCGCGATCTGCTCCTCCTTCTTCGAGGGGCAGATGGCGAGGTAGTAGTCCAGCGCCGCTTCGCCGTTGCCCAGCAGCGCCTCGGCGCACTGGATCCAGGTGTTGTTGTGGGTGAAGATGCCGGCGTTCTCCTTGTAGCCCGGCGGATAGCTGGTGACCTCGCCGAGCTCGACGTGATAGGTCGAGTAGGCCGGCTGCTGCAACACGATGCCGTTGGGCGTGGCCAGGTGCTTCTTGACCGAGTCCAGCGCCCGGCGCGCCCGGCCATCGGCCAGGCCGATCCCGCCCAGCACGCACCAGCCCTGGCTTTCGATGAAGATCTTGCCCTCGTCGCAGTCCTTGGAGCCGACCTTGCGCCCGTGGGCGTCATAGGCGCGCAGGAACCACTCGCCGTCCCAGCCGGCGGTCGCCACCGCCTTCCGCATGGCGTCCTGGTGGGCGAGCATGGCCCGGACCTTCTCCTCGGGCAGGCCCGCGGCGCGGTAGATGCCGGCCATGCGGTCGCAGGCGGCGCAGAACAATCCTGCGATCATCACGGACTCGGCCGCCGAGCCGCCGATGTCGCCGGCGCACTGGAAGGACTCGCCCGGCGTGGTGGAGAAGCAGTTGAGGTTCAGGCAGTCGTTCCAGTCCGCGTGCCCGATCAGCGGCAGCCGGTGCGGGCCGAGGTTGCGCCGGGTGTAGTCCATGGACAGCTCGAGATGGTCCATGAGGGTCGCGGCCGCCTCGGGCTTGTCCGCGTAGACGCAGCGCGCCTGCAGGATGCCGGTGTCGCCGGTTTCGGCGATGTAGGCGTAGACCGCCAACGGCAGCCACAGCGGGTCGTCGTTGAAGCCGCCGCCGATGTCGGCGTTGCCCTTCTTGGTCAGCGGCTGGTACTGGTGGAAGCAGGTGCCGTCGGCGAGCTGCGTCGCGGCCAGGTCCAGGATGCGCTGGCGGCAGCGCTCCGGCTGGAGATGCACCACGCCGAGAATGTCCTGGTTCGAGTCGCGGTAGCCCATGCCGCGGCCAATGCCGGATTCGTACAGTGACGCGGAGCGGGAAAGGTTCAGCGTGGTCATGCACTGGTACTGGTTCCAGACGTTGACCATGCGCGAGACGTGCGGATTCGCCACCTCGACGGAATAGATGGAAAGCAGCCCGTCCCAGTACCCCTGAAGCGCGGCAAAGGCGGCGTCCACCTGCGCCGGCGTGCCCAGCGCCGCCTCGACCTGGCGGAACGGCGTCTTGTCCGCCAGCAATTGCCCCGGACGCACCAGCTTGCCGGGGACGAACTTGTGGTCGGCCGGGTTTTCGGCGTAGCCGAGGAGGAAGTGCAGCCGCTTTTCTTCGCCGGGCGCCAGCTCGAGGTCGATCTGGTGCGCGCCGACCGGGTGCCAGCCGTAGGCGATGGAGCCGGTGCAGTTCCCGGCCAGGATCGCCTTCGGGGCGTCCAGCCCCTCATGCACGCCCACGAAGGCGTTGCGCGAGGTGTCGAAGCCCGCCGTGGGCACCGAGCAGGAGAAGTAGGCGAAGTGGTTGCGCCGTTCGCGATATTCCGTGACGTGGTAGACCACCCGTGGCTCGACCTCGACCTGGCCGGTGGAGAAGTTGCGCTGGAAGTTCGTCGCGTCGTCCTGCGCGTCCCACAGGCACCATTCGACGAAACCCCAGAGCTGGAGGCGCTTCGGGGCCGTCCCCGTGTTCTTCACCCGCAGGTCCCACACCTCGCAGCTCTTGCCCATGGGGACGAAATAGCGGGTGCTGACCGAGATGCCGTTCTTCTCGCCGGTGATCTGCGTGTAGCCCATGCCGTGCCGGCACTCGTAGGCGTCCAGCTTCGTGCGCACCGGCTTCCAGGAGGGGTTCCAGACAGTCCGGCCGTCCTTGATGTAGATGTAGCGGCCGTTGCTGTCCAGCGGCACGTTGTTGTAGCGGTAGCGCGTCAGGCGGCGGAGGCGCGCGTCGCGGTAGAAGCAGTAGCCGCCGGCGGTGTTGGAGATGATGCCGAAAAACTCCTCGCAGCCGAGGTAGTTGATCCACGGCAGCGGCGTGTCGGGCCGGGTGATGACGTATTCGCGGCGGCCGTCGTCAAAGTGGCCGAAGGCGTTCGCCTTGGGCCGGCGGGGTTGCTTGCGGTGGTTGTCCATGGTGCGGTTTTCCATACGCTGGTGCGGTCTTGCCTGCGGCGGTTCAGGCGGGTGGTTCGGAATCCGGTGCCGGCGCTTCGCCACGCGCCGGCGCAAACGGCTTCAAGCGACTCCCAGATCCATGCCCTTCAAGACCGTTGCATAAACTTGGGCAACGCCTTTGCCCGCTTTCCGTTGGGACGGCTTTTTTTTGCCGCCGCATCAATTCTGAATGATTCACGTTTCGGTTGGGTATGGCCGCAAAAAGATTAATGCCCACAAAACCCCGTTTCCCATTCGCGAACATTCGCGGACACCCTGCTGGTCAGCGGACTTTGTCCGACTCGAACCGGGCCCCGAGCAGCGCCGCCCGCACAAAGGCGCCCCAGTAGGGCGTGGGCGCATACTCCCAATTGCTGATGATCTCGGGCGACGCCTTGGGGTGGAACGACCATGCCGTCCAGTGCAGCCGGTTCTTCTGGATGAAGGCGATCATGTCCGGCGCCCAGGTGTAGGGATTCTCGTGCCGCTCGGGGGGGATGAACGGCATCCGCTGCCAGGTGCAGCCGACTTCCCCCACCAGGATCGGATATTTTCCGGCCGCGACGAGCGCCTTTTCCCGCCACTGGCTCTTCCAGGGATAGATGTGGGTGTCGTAGACGATGCCGTTGCCGCCGCGGTCGTCCAGCGCGTGGCCGGTGACCACGCCCGTCAGGTCGTAGGCCCAGTCGAGCCCGCCGACGACCACGATGTTCTTCGCGCCGGTCCCGCGCACGGCGTCCACCAGCCGCTGCATGCCCGGCGATTGGAACGTGGGGTGCTGGATGGTGTTCTCGGCGATGGCCGTGGCGCTCTTGGGCGCGCTCTCCTCGACGGTGCCGCCGCGCTGCCAGACGTCCCAACTGATCTCATGCGGTTCGTTGAACAGGCCGAAGAGCACGGCCGGATGATTTTTGTACCGGGCCGCCGCCTCCTGCCAGAAACGGAGGTGTTGCTCGTTCGGCGCCTTGAAGCGGTGCAGGTCGAGCACGACGTAGGCGCCCCGTCCCGCCACCAGCCGGATGCAGGCGGCGACCAGCTTCCGGTACTCCGTGCCGTCGTCCTTCTGCCCCTTGCCCTGCCCGAACCAGAAGTCGTCGCGCACCGGCAGGCGGATGATGTTGGCTTTCCAGTCGTCAATGCCCGTGGCCAGCGACCGCAGGATGTGGTCGCCGCCCTCGAGCCATTCCAGGCTCGGCACGCTCAACCCCTGCAGCCACACGGTCTTCCCGTCCACCGTCCGCAACTGGTTGCCGGCGGTCCGGAGTTCGGACGGCGCGGGACCGGCCACGATGAATTTGGCGCCGTCGGCCAAGGCGGCGGCGGCGGGACCGGGGGCGGGCGGCTTGGGGATGGCGTCTTCTCCGCAAATGGTGCCCGCGCACAGGGCGAGGAGGGCTCCGAAGAGCATGGCTGTTTTTTTCATTATCTTATTTGTTTTAAGCATGTTATGTATTTTATTTTTTTGGGGGGGGGGGGCGGCGCGTGCGTCTTCCTTGGGTGCGGCCGCCGTGCCGCGGCCGCGGCTCATGGGGGCGGAGCCGGCGCCGGAAACGCGGCTCAGGGCGCCGGCGCCGCCACCGGAACCAGCTTGAAGTCGTCAAAATCCAGCGTGCCGCCCGCCGCCTGGAACAGCGACGGCATGAGTTCGAGCACCTTGGCGCCGTCCGGAATGGCGATCTGCTGCTTGCGCTCCACCCAGCCGGCGGAGCTGCCGCGGAAGCTCGGGGCTTTCGGGCTCGGCTTGATCATCTTTCCGTCCTTCCCCGGCGCGTCCTTGAAGTTCATCATGATCCGGCCGTCGAACCACGCTTCCTTGCCCGGCTTCACGTCGGCATAGCGGACGCGGTAGCTCAGCTCCAGCTCCTTGGCATCCGCGGGCAGTTGCACGGCGCGGTAGAGCATGACGGTCTTGCCCGCCTCCGGCGTCTTGAGGCGCAGGAAATGATTGCCGTCCTCCTGCTCCCAGGTCGCGCCCGCCGGAAGCTTGCCCCAGCCGTCCGGCGCGGATTGGTTGGCCGACTGCTCGAACCCGCCGTTGGGAAGCAGCGCCGCCGCCTCCTCCGCGGCGCGTCCCGCAAGAGAACCCAGCAGCGCGCCGGCAAACAGGGCGGCGCCGCCCAGCCGGCACAGGGATTTCGTTCCGATTCGCAGGTCGCTTTTCTTCATGGCTGAAGTCCTTGGTTACGGCAGTGAAAAGTCGCTGGCAAGGTTGCCCAGCACATATCCGGCGGTGAAATGTCCGGCGTGTCCGTCGGCAAACACGATGTTGGTACCGTTCATGTGCCGGTACAGTTCGAACGCGCCGCCGGGAGCCGCCGGCACGCTGGAACGGTTGCCCAAATGCCAGTCGTTGCCGTCGGCGACATGGATCTTGGCGGCGGGGTTGGCGATCGCGAAAAACGGTCGGGGCACGGACCATGCCCGCGGATTGCTGCCGCCAAATCCGCCTGGGGTCTGGAGATACACGGATTCGCCGAGGCTGACCTTCACCCAGGCCTCCGCCTCGGGCTTCCTGGGGCAGGCAAACACCGAGGCCCGGAACTTGGCCTTGATCGCACCAAAGTTGTACCACGGATCCGCCCACTCGGGGTAGCCCAGGTAGGGGCCGATGCAGTTGACCATGCCATAGGGCTTGTCATAAAGGCTGGCGGCATTGTAGCTCTTGACGGCGTTGACGGGCGGCAGGAAATCGTCATAGTCGGTCCTGTAGAGCACAAACCCCACCCCGAGCTGCCGAAGGTTGTTCCGGCAGTGCGTGCTCCACGCCATCTCGCGGGCCCGCCCCAACGCCGGTAGCAGGAGGCTTGCCAGGATGGCGATGATCGCAATCACCACCAGCAGTTCAATCAGGGTGAACGATGAATTGCGTTTCACAATTTCACCACGCCGATTTCCCCCACAAATCTTCACAAATCCCCACAAATCTTTTAGCCCACGAAACACACGAAACTACACGAAAAATTTAATTTTTAGATTTTTAGCGACATTTGGAAGGTTTTATGGGTTTTGATTTGTTGTAAAATCGGTTTAGCGGTTTGATTCGTGTTGATTTGTGTGGATTCGTGGGTAAAAAGGGTTTGGATTTTTCGTGTTGTTTCGTGTGTTTCGTGGGCAGAAATGGTTTGGCGTTTTGATTTGTGCGGATTTGTGAAGATTTGTGGGCTAAAAACGGGTCGAATTCTTTCGTGGGCCAAAAGCAATCGCGGCTCCCCCCCATCCGAGCCGCGACAGCCGAGGAACGATCCTGCCCTCACGCCGGACGGGAACGGCAGGAGCCAAGGGATGCCTGGACGGCAGATCCCCGCCCGCTCATTCACACTCGCGGCTCTGATGAAGCGCGGCGGGCGGTCTTCCGCCCTGCGAGGACTGCCTGGACGGCAGGTCCCCGGCGGCGGAGGAGCCCGACCGCGCCGACGAGCAGCAGCGCCAGCGCCGCCGGCTCGGGCACGACCTTGATGGCCAGGTCGTTGCCGCCGATGAAGCCAGTGTTGTCGTCGGCCAGGTAGGTGATCTGCCACTGCTGCGAGTTCCAGTCGAAGAGACTGCCTTCGCTCAGCGTCGTGGCGGTGCCGTTGAGCTTGGTGAACTCGCCGGTGATGGCATCCGCAAGATCGTTGCTGATCAGGTAGAAGATGTCGCCCACCTCCGGATTGTCCAGCCCCGAGTAGAGCGTCAGCTTCAGGTCGGCGCCGGCGCTGAGGGTGACCGTGCCGGTGACGTTGGTGCGGTCGCTCGTCGGCGTGCCGGCGTCGCGCCCCAGCTCGACATCAAGCGTGCCGGCCAGGCTGAGGTTGCTCGTGTTGATCGTGCCGATGCTGTTGCCGGGGGCCAAGGTGCCGCCGGCGTTGACGGTCAGAATGCCGGCGAGGGTGCCGGTGCCGCCGAGGGTGCCGCCAGAGTTGACATTGATCGCGCCCGCGCCGGTCTTGCTGCCGTTGATCACCAGCGTGCCGTTGCCAACCGTGGTCGCGCCGGTGTACGTGTTGCTGCCGGAAAGCGCCAGCGTACCCGAGCCGGTCTTGTTGATGCCGCCGGCGCTGGCGCCGTCGGTGATGGGGGCGACGATGGCCAGATCGACCGTGGCGGCGCCGTTGCCGATGTTGAAGGTGCGGGCGCCGTCGAGGGCGACGATGCCGAGCGTGCCGCCGTTGACGACGGGGGCGTTGATGACCACCGTGTTGGCGTTGGTGGTATTTCCGGTGAACGTGACGTCGCCGCTCAGGGTGAGCATGCCGCCGGAGTGCGTGGCGTCGCCGTCTTCGATGCTGAGGGGCGTGTAGGGGTCGGCGGCGGTGTTGGTGATTTGCAGGCCGCCGTTGAGGGCCAAATAGGTGTTGTAAACCGCCAGATCGGTCGAAGAAGAACGAGTGACGCGGACGGTGCCGCCGGACAGCGTGGTCAGACCGGCCACATCCACATGGGTCTGGGAGGAAATGCCCATGGCGCCGCCGGCCAGCGTCGCGGTTCCGTTGATGGTGCTGGCGCCGGTGTGATTGGAAGCGCCGGTGCCATACGAGCCGCCGTTCATGGTCAGGTTATTGAAGGTTTCACTGCGGGCCGAGCCTTCGTTGCCGATCTGGAGTTTGAAGGCGCCGCCGTTGATGGTGATGTTGGAGGTATCGGCGATACGGTTGCCGACGTCTTCCAGTGAACCGCCATTGATGACGACGTCGCCGGGGATCAAAGCGGTAGCGGTGCCGGTCAGAAGCATGGCGCCGCTGTTGACGGTGGTCACGCCCGTATAGGTGTTGTCGGAGGAACCGGTGAGGGCCAGCACGCCGCCGGCGAAGGTCAGGCCGTTGCCGTTGTCGTTGGTGATGACGCTGCTGATTTCCAGGCGACCACCGGTGCGTGTGCTGGACAGCGTGTTTTCACCGGCGATGACGACGCCTTCCCGGCCGTTGAGGTCGAGCGTGGGGACGCTGATGAGCATCTTGTTGTTAACGTTGCCGCCGGTGGGCTGGCCGGTGACGGTCTGGGTGGCGAAGAGGACGCCGCTGTTGAGCGTCAGGGTTCCGGTGCCGGCGATGATGATGCCGGAGCCGTCTGTGGTGTTGGCGCCGCTGACATTGAAGGACAGGGAGTTGATGGTGGTGTCAGAGTTCAGCGTGGTGGTGACGATGCCGGCGCCGCTGCTGTTGGCCAGGCGGACGTTGTCGAGGGCGGTCTGGCCGTCGGTGATGGAGGATTTGTATTCGGAGGCGTCGAGGAGGCGGACGCCTTTGGCGGCGTCGTAAGTGACCAGGCCGCTGGTGGCGGTGTAAGTGAAACCGCTGGTGGCGTAGGTAGTGTCGCCGAAAGCGCCGGGGATGATGCCGAGGGTGGTCGAGCCGGCCGAGCCGCCGCCGCCGACCAGCGACGGAGCGGTGCCGAAGGTGATGTTGGAACTGTTGGTCCCGGCGCCGACGGCATTGGTTCCCAGGTTGTTTCCGTTAAAGAGGACGACGCTGCCGGCATTGCGCACCAGCGAGCCGCCGACCGCCAGTTGCGAGTTCCGCGTGCTCTTGGCTCGCACCGCCACGAAGGTGTAGCCCCCATCGATCGTCAGGGCATTGGTGATGTTGTCCACCGTATTGGCGTCGGTGCCGCTCTGATCCACGGCCAGCCCCACGCCGACGTTCGAGCCGGTGCCGTTGAGCGTCAGACTCTTGACGCGATCCGCCGCGGCGGCGCCGCTGAAGGTCAGCAGAATCAGGTTGTTGCCTGATCCGGCCGTGCTGCCGGGGCTGATGGTGACATCCGACAAGGTCGCCGTGGCGCCGCTGCTGAATTTCACGTTAGACGTGACGTTGACGACCTGATAGTTGCTGATCAGGATGTCGCCCCCGCCGGTGATCGCCGCCTTGAACTCCTTGGTTCCCCGGTCGGTGAGAGTCAGTTGGTGGCCCTGGGTATCCACGGTGGCGGCGACGCCCAGACTCAATGTGCCCTGTGCCAGCCGCCAGGTCTGATCGGCGTCCAGTATGACGGCGCCGTTGATGGTGGTGGTGATGTTGGGACTGAAATTGATGCCGGCCGCGCCGAGGGTCAGCGTCTTGCCCGTTGCCAGCGTGATGTTGCCGGTGTGACTGGCGTCAATCGCCATGCCCAGCCAGCTCAGGTCGCTGCCCAGCGAAACCGAGTTGGCCGCGACCGTGCTGTCCCACAGCGCGATGTCGCCGCTGCCGGGGACCACGCCGCCGACCCAACTGGTCGTCAGGTTCAGGTCGTCGGTGTTGTTGTCCTTGACGATCATGTCCGCCCGCGCCGCCGAGCCGATCGCCATCAGGTCCGCCAGAATGGTCGCCATCATCATGGTCACGTGCTTACGCTGCTTCCGGGGGCTCATGATCCTCTCCTTGGTTGGAAGGTGATTGTGTCCGGTTCCTGTGCCTCGCATACTCATGGTTCTCTCCTGTTTTCCGGGGGTTATCGCATCTGCTTCAACTCGAACGGCTTGCCCGCGTCGTGGGCTCATGATCCTCTCCTTGGTTGGAAGGTGATTGTGTCCGGTTCCTGTGCCTCGCATACTCATGGTTCTCTCCTGTTTTCCGGGGGTTATCGCATCTGCTTCAACTCGAACGGCTTGCCCGCGAGGGCGTCCTTGACGAACACGCCCCAGCAGGGAGTCGGGGCGTATAGTCCCAGTCCTTGATGACCATCATCGGTCCGCAGCGCGGGTGGAAGCTGAAGCCGGTCCAGTTGAGCTGGTGCTTCTGGATGGCGCCGAGCATGTCCGCCGGCCAGGTGCAGCCGGGGCCGAGCTTCTCATAACGCTCGGTGGGCTTGATGAAGGCGAAGTCCTCCCATTTCTCCGGGCAGCCCACTTCGCCGACGATGATGGGGTGCTTGGCGGCCGCGGCCAGCACCGCCTTTTGCCAGCCGACCTTCCACGGATAGTTGTGGTGGGAGTACATGATGCCGTTGCCGCCTTCCCGTTCCCGCGGGGCGTAGCCCTCCAGGATGCCGGAGAGATCGTAGCTCCAGCCGAGGCCGCCGGCAATGACGATGTTCCGGGCGCCGGTGCCGCGGACGGCGGCCACCAGCGCCTGCAGGCCCACGGCCTGGAAGGTTTTGAGCGCGTCCGCGTTCTCCGCGGCCACGCCTTCCTTGGCCTTGGACTTGTCCGTCACGCTGCCGCCGTTGGGCAACAGGGAACGCCCCTGTCCGGCGGCAAGCCCGGCCAAGGGAAAGAGCGCCAATGCGGCCAGCGCAAGGGTTCGCAAAACGTTCACGAGTTTTCCGCTCTTGGTGCTGTGGAGTGCTTCGGTTTTCATTCGGGAAACGTCCGGGTGGAGCCGTCCCAGTACAGCAGGCAGGCCTTGTCTCCGGCATGCCGCCGCAGCGTGCTCACATTCCAGTCCCCGGCGCGGTAGCTCGGCGGAGATACGGGCGCGTCCTTGAGCCAGACCGTCGCCGCCGGCGTGGCGATCCGGCGGAACGATTTGCCCACGCCGGCGTTGGGCAAAGAACCGTAGTTCGCGGTGTAGGCGCAGTTCCAACTGTTCCAGTTCGCCCGCGGGATCGGCAGCGCCGAGGGACAGTAGAAGATGTTGCCGACGTCGCCTCCTCTATTGCGCACGGAAGAGTCCCAATACACGGAAATGGCAGGCCGCCAGCTCCACGCCGGGCAGGGCAGCCATTCGTCGTTGTCGTCCAGGTATTGGAGGGAAAAGACGTACATCTGTTTTTCATTGCCCAGGCAGGTGATGGTCTTTGCCCGGTCTTTCGCCTGGCCCAACGCCGGCAGCAGCAACGAAGCCAGGATGGCGATGATCGCAATCACCACCAGCAGCTCGATCAGGGTGAACCGCGCCTTCAGGTTGTGCCCGTCAACCGCCATTTCATCGTCTCTCCAACTGCCCTTCGGGGCCTTCTTTTCAAATCATCCCGGCGTTTGCCGCCGCGTTTTGCCAACCCTTCTTCCGCTCAGGGCTGGCCCAGGGCCGGTTGCGGCACGGCGGTGGACACTCCCGGCGCCAGCGCCGCCACCCTCGGGTCAACTTCCATGACCAGCCCGGTGATACCGGCCTTGGCCAGGTCGCCGGCCGCCGCCCGGCCGCCGCAGGAATGGCGGATCAGCAGGTGCAGCGGCGCGACTTCGGCGGACTGTTCCCGCCGGCCGGCCGCCAACGCCAGCGCGCTCTTCACCAGCCAGGTGCCGAGGTAGTCGAAGTTCTGGCAGACGGTGGAGAGCGGCGGGTCGCAGCTCTGGCTGGCCTCGATGTTGTTGTAGCCGACAATGCTGAAGTCCATGGGCGCCGCCAGCCCCAGCTTGTGCATCGCCGTGACCAGCCGCAAGGCGTGGGTGTCGTCGTAGCTGATGACCGCCAAGTCGCCCCGGAAGATCTGCCACCGCCGGGCCAGCGCGTCCATCTCGCCCGCCGTTTCCCCGACCAGCCCCGAGAGGTTCTCCAGCCCCTCCCGGCTGACGTAGCAGGAGTAGGCGGCCAACTTGGCCTGCAAAATGATGTTGCCCGAGGCGTTGGGGCCCAAAAAGGCAATGCGCCCGTGCCCTAGGCGGCGGAAATAATGGCACAGCCCCTCGGTCGCCGCCAACATGCTCTTGCCGAACACTTCCGGCTTTTCGAAACAGTTCCCCTCCAGCCCCGCAATGAGCTGGGGCAGGCTGACCGGCAGGGGGCTTTTCCGCACGAAGGATTCGACCTTGCCCACCAGGTGTGGCGGGAACCAGGGCAGCACCAGGGCGGTGCAGCCGCCCGCCTTGAGGGTTTCGGCCTGTTGCAGCGCCTCGTCGCCATAGTCGTGGATCCAGGCCGAGCGCAGATCCACCGCCTCGCGCCGGGCCGCCAGCGCCACTGCCTGCGTGACTTTGTGGGCGTAGGCGTCACCATCATGGGAGATCAGCGCCCCCAGGCGGTGCCGGCTGCCGGGGAGGAAGGCCTCCGGCGCCGCCGCCGGCGGCCCCTCGCGTTTGGCGATGAAGGTGCCGCTGCCCGGGCGGCGGACCACCAGCCCCTCCGCGACCAAGGCTGAAAGCCCCCTCCGCACCGTGAGCACATTGCACTGGAAAGCCTGGGCCAGCTCCCGCTCCGAGGGCAGCTTCTCCCCGGCCTGCCGCCCAGCCACGAACCGGCGCAGTTCGGCCTCGATGGCCTGGTATTTCAGGGGCCGGCTGTTCAACTGGATTGCCATAAAGTCCGTTTCCATCCCACCACCATCGGTGTTATAGAGAGCTACCATAGCGCTTGTGGCGCGCCCAGTCAAGCCGTGCCGCGGAAAAAAGATGGGGGGGCTGGCGCCGGGACGATGGCCAGCCCGAGGCTGGCGGCCTGGCGGGCGAGGCGCAGATAGGCGACGAACTTGTCCCCGGCAAGGATCGCCCGGATGATCGCCATCCCGGTGACGCCGGCGATGTCGGAAACCGCCTTTCAACAGGCCGCCGTGCCGGTGGCTTCGCTGAAGCGTGGACTCCAACCCGGGCCGCCCACCCCAAACAGTTTGCAAACAGCCGGGAAGGCGGTACATTCTGCTTCGCCTTTTTTGCGTCCCTATCGTCTAGAGGCCTAGGACACCGGGTTTTCATCCCGGCGACCGGGGTTCGAATCCCCGTGGGGACGCCATTTTTCGGCCCGCGAAGCCTCCACCGGCCGCCGGCCGGTTGCGCGCCGCCGCCCCGGCCTCTATAGTACGGAAAGCCCGGAGCCGATCCGTGCTGTCTTGCCCGGAGTTGGAGGTGCCGCATGTCCCACGTCCCGCAGCCGTCGGCCGGCGGTTTCACCCGCCGGCAGTTCCTCAAGCTTGGCGCCCTGGGTGGCGCCGCGCTGGCGCTGAAGCCCTTGAGCACGCTGGCGGCGGAGGCCGCCCCGGTGCTGCCCGTCCCGGAGGTCTGGGTCATCCACGATCCCGATCCGGCACGGCTGATCCAGGCCGGGCTGAAGGTGATCGCGGCCAACGGCGGCCTCGGGCTGGGGCGGCCGGTGCACAAGCTGGCGCTGAAGGTCAATGCCGCTTGGGCGCGCACGCCCGAGGTCGGCGCCAACACCCATCCGGGGCTGGTGGACGGCTTCCTCGCCGGCTGCAAGGCGGCGGGCATCCCCGAACTGGTGCTGCCGGAAAAGCCCTGCGCCGACCCCAAGGACTCCTTCACCATGAGCGGCATTGCCGCGGCGGCGGCCAAGCACGGGGCGAAGCTCTACGCGCTCAACCGCAAGGAGCAGTTCCAGGCGGTGACGCTGCCGGACGCGAAGCGGCTCAAGGCGGCCCTGGTCGGCAAGGATTATCTTGACGCCGACGCGGTGGTCAACATGCCGGTGGCCAAGCACCATGGCGGCGCCATGCTCACCATCTGCCTGAAGAACTGGATGGGCGCCGTCAACGACCGCGGCTTCTGGCACAACAACGACCTGCACCAGTGCATCGCCGACTTCGCCACCTTCCTGAAGCCGACCTGGGCGATCGTGGACGCGACGCGGCTGATGCTGGACAACGGTCCGCAGGGGCCGGCGACGCGGCTGAAGACGCCCGGGGAGATCATCGTCTCCCGCAGCCAGGTCGCGGCCGACGCAGTGGCCGCCACCCATTTCGTCGCGGATCCGGCGAGCATCCCCTACCTGCGCATTGCCGCGGCGATGGGGCTGGGCGTGATTGATCCGGGGCGGATGAAGATCCACCGGATTGAGGCGGGGGCGCTGCTGTGACGCTCCGGCGCCGGGCGGTGTTGCAATGGGGCGTGCGGCTGGCGCTGCTGGCGGCCGCGCTGCTGTTGACCCTGGGCGGGCCCCTGCCCGACTGGCTGGCGGCGCGGCTCGCCGCCGTGCCCTGGCTGGGGGCGGAACGCTCCGCGGCCCTGCTCCGCGCCATCCCCGCCGCCAGCCCGCTGGCCTGGCTCGCCGGCACTCTTGCGGGGCGGCGGCTGCCGGCACCGCTGGCCTGGGCGGCGCTGCCGGCGCTCCTGCTGCTCCTGGCCGTCTGGCGCAACCGCCTCTTCTGCAATTGGCTGTGCCCGGCGGGGACGCTGTATGCGCTGGGGGCGAAGGCCCCCCTGAAAAAGCGGCGGCTGCTGACGGTCCGGCTCAACGGCGTCCTGTTCTGGACGATCCTAAGCGCCAGCCTGCTGGGCATGACCGCCCTGCTCGCCGTGGATCCGCTCTCGACCTTCCTGCGCCTGCCGGCGCTGCTTCGCCCAGCCGCGACCTGGGCCGCCTGGATTCCCGGGCTGCTGCTGCCGGCACTGCTGCTGCTGGGCGCGGTCCAGCCGCTGGCCTGGTGTACCCATCTCTGCCCGCTCGGCTACAGCTTCGACCTCACCCATGCCGCCGTCCGGCGCAAGGGCGCGGCGGGGCTCCGCGTGGACCGCGTCCGCCGGGAGTTGCTGGCGGGGGTGGCGATCGGCGCGCCGCTGGCGCTGCTGGGACGGCACTGGCTGGGGCGGCGGGCGCTGCGGGCCGCCGGTGCCCAGGGGCATGCGCCCGCCATTCCGGTGCTGCCGCCGGGGGCGGAGTCGCCGGAGCGCTTCGCCGCGCTGTGCAGCCGCTGCTATGCCTGCGTCCAGGCCTGTCCGACCCAGGTGTTGCGGGTGGCGCCGCCGCGGCTGGCGGAGCCGGCGGCGGCGTTCGCCCCGGAACTGCGGCCCTATGGCGACCCGTTCATTGCCGAGCGCGGCTTCTGCAAGGAGCATTGCACCCGTTGCACCGAGGTCTGCCCGGTGGGGGCGCTGCGGCCGCTGGCGCTGGCGGAGAAGCGGGACTTGCAGATCGGCGTCGCCGTGATCCACCGCGAGGCATGCATTGCCTGGGCTGACCAGGGGTTCTGCATGGTCTGCCAGGAGATGTGCCCTTACCAGGCGATCGCGGCCGACATCTTGGTGCTGCCCGACGGCACGGAGGTCAACCGGCCAGTGGTGAACGCCGCCAAGTGCCGCGGCTGCGGTTTCTGCCAGAGCCAATGTCCCGCCGTGCGGCTGGGGAAGGCGATCCTGGTCGAAGGCGTCCCCCGCCAGCGGCCGGTGGTGGTGGCCGGCTGAGCCGGATTGCGGCATTCAATTCTAGTTGTCGCCTTTCCCTGGCCCCGCCGCCCGGCGGCGGTGCCGCCGCCATTCGCTGGCGGCCAGGCCGGCGGCGGCGAGGAGGCTGAGGGCGGAGATGGCGAGCCCCCAGGCGAAGGTGGCGGGGCGGTATTCGATGCGCAGCCGGTGGAAGCCGGCGGCGAGGGGGATGGCGCGCAGGGCGTAGTCGCCCGGCTGGAGGCGGTAGGCGGCCTGGCTGGTGCCGGGCAGGGTGGTGGCGCGCCAGCCGGCGGTCCAACTGTCGGTCTGGAGGAGGATGGCGGGGGCGTCGAGCCGGAGTTCCAAGTCGGTGTGGTCGCTGTCTTCCGCGAGGATCCGGATGGCTGCGGGGTCGGCGGGCGGCAGGGCCGGGTCGGGGGCTGGGTCGGGCGGCGTCTCCAGCAGGACGGTGCGGGTGGGGTCGAACTGGGCCGGAGCCAGGGCGCGGAAGGCGGCGTCGCGGGAGGTGGCGAGGCGCCAGTCGCGGAGCAGGAGCCAGCGGGGCAGCGGCGAGGGCAGTTCCTGGATGCGGGCCAGGCCGCTGCCGTGGGGTTGCACCACGAAACGGCCGCGCAGCAGGCGGAACCAGGGATGGGGCTGGCGGAAGGGGAGGTATTGGGAGGCGGCGGCGGGGTTGGCGCCCTGGCTGGCGAAGAGCAGTTCGGCGGTGCGGCGCGGCACCAGGGGGTCGGGCCCCCAGAGGTCGAAGCTGCCGTTGAGCAGGCCGGCGGCGGGGCGGATTTGGTTGAGGACGCGGTAGGCGTCCCGCGGCTCGGGCAGGCGGGCGGCGACCTCGGCCATGGCGGCGGTGGCCAGGTTGAAGAGGGGGCGGTGGCGGCTGGCGGCCAGGGCCGTTTCGGCGGCGAGCAGGAGGAGGATGGCGGTGCCGGCCGGGGCGGCGGCGCCGGGGCGGCGCCAGGCGAGGCCGGTGGCCAGGGCGAAGATGGCGGCGGCGGTGGCGGGGGGGAGCAGGCCGCGGGCGGCGGCGCGGGCGGCGGCCGCCTGGAAGTCGGCTTGGGCGTACAGTTCTGGCGGCAGGTACGATTCGCCCGCGGCGGGGCGGCGGGCCAGCCAGCGGCCCCAGGCGCTGGCGGCCGGGTTTTGCGGAGTCCGCAACAGGGCGAGGGCGGCCAGGGCGAGGAGCAGGGCGGTGGTGGCGGCAATGGCGGGGAGCCAGCCGGGCCAGCGGGCGCGGCGGAGCAGGCCGTCGAACCCCAGGGCGGCGGCGCCGGCCAGGGCCAGGGACATGGGCAGGATGAACTTGGAGACGCTGCGGAAGAGGTTGAAGCCAAGCGCGTGGCGGTAGAGAAGGGAGAAGAGGGGGGTGTGCCGGCCCAGGGCAAGGATGAAGAGGGCGGCGGCGAGCAGCAGCAGGGCGGCCCAGGCGCGGCGGTGTTCGCGCCAGCCGGCGCCGGCCACGATGAGCAGGGTGCCGGCGGCGCCGAGGAAGAGCGTCATCTCCCACTGGTAGCAGCGCCCCCAGTAGGGGAGGGCAGTGGCGACGCCGCCGAAGAAGTCGGGCGCCACGAGCGTCACCAGGTTTTCCGGCGGGAAGGCGAACATGGCGGCGAACTCGTAGCTGACGCCGCCCTGGCGCACGCATTCGCCGGCGGCCTGGAGGCCGGGCAGCCATTGGATCGCGGTGGCGCCCAGGGCCAGGAGGTTCAGCGCCGCCAGTTCCAGCAGGGCGGGGCCGCGGGCCGGGCAGTCGGGGAGGCGGAGGAGGGCGTAGCCGGCCGTGGCGATGCCGATGTAGAAGACGTATTGGGGATGGCCGGCGAGGATCATCAGGGCGACCGCCGCCGCGCCGGCCCAGGCCCAGCGGCGGCCGCGGCGCTCCAGCACGCCGTCCACCGCCGCCCAGAGCAGCGGGGCCCAGGCGAGGGTGCAGAGGTTGGCCAGGTGCCCGGCCATGATGTGCCAGAAATGGGCGCCGCAGAGCTGGAAGAGGATGGCGCCGGCCAGGGCGGCGGCGAGGTGCAGCCGGCGGCCGTTGAGCCAGAGGGCGGTCCAGAGGCCGGCGAGCCAGAGGTGGAGAATGATGCCGGCGTTGAGCGCCGTGGGCAGCGGCAGGATCAGGTGCAGCCAGTTCGGGGGGTAGAGCAGGGCGGCCTGGAAGCCGCCGAAGAAGGGGGCGCCGCCGTAGATGTGCGGGTTCCAGAGCGCCAGGTTGCCCTTGGCCAGCTCGCCGAAGCCGAACTGGCGCCAGCCGACGAATTGCATGTCCAGGTCGGTGCCGGCGAGGGAGAGCACCGTGCCGGGTTCGCGCCCGGCGAGGTCGGCGAAGAGGAGGGCGCAGAGGGCGGCGAGGGCGAGGGCCTGGAGCGGCAGCGGCTGGCGGAACCAGGGGTGGCGGAGGCGGTGGAACCAGGCGTGGGTCACGATGGGGCCTTGGCGGCGGCGGTCAGAAGAGGAAGGGGGCCAGGTGCCGGCCGATGTCGAACAGCTCCTGGAGCGGGGCGCGGAAGTTGATGGTCAGGTCGACCGGCGGCAGCCGCTTGTCCGCCCTGGCTTCGCCGGCCAGCCGCCAGCGGAGGAGGAAGCTCTGGTCCGTCTCCGGTTCCAGGTCCAGGCGGAAGACGGAATAGTTGAAGTCCTTGAGGGCGGCCCGGACCTGGGCGAGGCCGCGGCTGTTGGGGCCGGCGCGGCCGAGGGCGGCGGCGATCCAGCCGTCCTGCCGGAGCTGGAAGCTGCCGGTCTGGCCGGGCTCGGTGTAGAGATAGCCGCCGCCGATCTTGATCTTCGGCCCGTGCAGCTCGAAGGCGAGGCGGCCGTTGAGCGTGCCGCTGCCGGTGGCCTCGACGCCGCGGAAGGCGCGGAGGAGCCAGCCGACGTCGAGCTTCGCCAGATGCACCTCGATTGGGCCTTCCGGCCGGAGCTTGGGCAGGGGGACGGCATAGAGGTAGGCGCGGCCCGGGCCGAACCGCAGCTCGGCGCGTTCCAGGTAGAGGCTGTCCGGCCCCTCGATGCGGAAGAGGATGCGGCCGCCGTCGCCGCCGATGCCGGCGAACTCCGCCCGGGTGAAGCTCAGGCTTTGGCCGGGGCCGCTGCGCAGGGCCGGCAGTTCCGGCAGCGCCACGGCCGCATTGATCCCTTCCACGGTCAACTGCTTCCCGGGCAGGGCCAGGCGACCGTCCCGGAGCGTCAGCTTGGCCTGGCCGGCCAGGGGGCGGCCGGGCGTCCAGCGCAGTGCCGCGGCGGCCGCGGCTTCGCCGGAGAGTTCGAGGGATTCACCGGGGGGCAGCAGCCGCCGGAGGGCCGGGTCGGTGGCGGTGAGGCGGGCCGGCGGCAGCCGGAGGTCGAGTTTGGCGGCGAGGGGTTGCCAGCCCAGCATCGCCGTGACTTCCGCCGCCAGGGCGCTGGCCGCCGGCTGAAGCCGCGTCCGCAGCCGGATGCCGGCGGGGAGCGGCTCGCCTTGGATTTCCCCGGCGGCCAGGGGCAGGCCGAAGGCGGTCGCGCCCTGCCAGCCGCCGGCGAAGGAATCCAGTTCCGCCCCTCCGGCAGAGCCGCCGCGCCAGTGGCCGGCCAGGTCGAGGGAAATGCCCTCGACGGTTGCCCGGCCCGGGAGGGTGACTTGCCCCTCCCGCAGCCGGACGCGGGCCTGGAGCGCGGCCGCTTCGCCCGCCCGCCACTCGGCGGCCGCGGTCCCCGCCAGCCGGAAGGCGCCGCTGCCGGCCGCGGGGAGGCTGGCCAGCGCCACGGCGGTGTCCGGCAGCTCCGCGGTGATGGCGGCTTGGGCGTCGGGCCACCAGCGGAGGTTGCCGGCCAGGGTCAGCGGCGGGAGGCCATCCGGGAGGCGGAGGATTGGGCGGAGGGGCGGCGGCAGCGGTGCGGCCAAGGCCAGGGTTGAGGCCAGCCGGGCGGTGCCGGGTTCCGCCCCGTCGCGCAGGGTGCCGCGGAGGGTGAGGGCGGCCTCGCCGGCGCGGACGTCCCCGGCAAAGGCGAGGCCGGCCGGGGTCACGGCCAGCGTCGCCGCGGCGGTGCGCAGGAGGCGCAGCGAACCATCCGGCAGTTCCAGGGTGCCGGCGGCGTCGCGGATTTGCAAGGATTCAAGCGGCAGGAGCTGGGCGAGGCCCGGTGGTGGCGGCGTGGCCGCTGGTCCGCCCGCGGCCTTCCGGCGTTTGGCCAGCAGCGCCGGCGGCACGCCCGCGATCTCCAGGCCGCTGGCGGCGGTGCCGGGCCGGAGCCGGAGCCGGAGCTGGAGCCGCACCCCGTCCAGGCGCAGCGATTCCAGCCGGCGCCGCTTCAGGAGCGTTGGCGAAAAGGTGGCGGTGAGCCGGTCGCAGCGGGGCGCATCCGGGCCGCGGCCCAGCCGCAGGTCGGCGAGTTCCAGCCGCCACGGCGTGATCCGGCGGACGCGCAGGGCGCAGTCCGGCAGCCCCGCCCGGGCCAGGGCGTGCTTGAGGAGCGCCGCCGTCAGCGGGGGCAGTGCCAGCCAGGCGATCCCCGCGGCGGCTGTCGCCAGCAGCAGGCCCAGGAGGAGGCGACGTCCGGTGACGCAGAGGCAGGGCATGGGTCGGAAGGATGGGGCGGTTGCTTGCGGGTTGGGGGCCGGCGGGCGGCGTCAGTGTGGCCGGGCCATGCGGAAGCGGAACATCAGGAACCAGCCGAAGAAGAGGCAGAGCGTGACGCGCACGGCGGTGACGGCCGGCGCGGCGGCGCTGAAGGGCGCGGTTTCCGTCTCGCCCCAGGCGGTGCCCTGCGCCACCAGGTTGAACGGCCCCTCGACGATCCAGCCGATCAGGAACCAGATGGCGATGCAGGCCAGGGCGGTGGCAAGCAGGCGCAGGAAGCGGTCCCCGAGCCAGGCGCCGAGCCGCTCCGCGGGCGAGCGGTGGTAGGCAGGCTTGATCTTGCAGCGTTCCATCTGCGGTTTCTCCATCGAATGCTGTAGTATATCATCTCTTTGTGCGGCTGGGCGGGCGTGGAAAAGGGCGGCGGCGGCCAGTATGGTATCCAGCAAATTTTGCCACCGTGCCCCCACCTGGCCTTGCACAAGGAGCCGCCATCATGTCGCCCGCATCCCGCCCGGACTTCAGGAAGTTGCAGAAACAGGAACGCGGGTTCGCCGCCCGCCCCCGCGCCTTGGTCGGCCACATCCCGACGATCGCGATCACGCCGGTGGCCGATGGCCGCACCGGCGCCTACGAGGGCAACGCCGCCGGCACCTGGAAGATGGTGGAGAAGGTCCATGACTTGATCGCCAGCCAGGTGAAGCTGCCGGACGGCACGCCGGTGCGGGTGGTGGTCGCCCCCGAGATCGTCTACGGCGCGCGCACCGCGGCACTGGCGCAGGAGCACTACACGGCGCAGGGGGTCAGCGCCAACATCTGGGTCAGCCGCTCCTGGTCCTATTCCGACGAGCTGATGGGCGCCTGCATGGGCGTGGGCAGCAGTGAATGGCAGCAGTGCGCCTACGGGCTGAACCAGACCGACCGCCCCGGCGCGGTCTGGCTCAAGGCGTTCACCGCGGCGATGGACGAGAAGAAGCGGCCGGTCTTCTGCGTCTACTCGCCCGACCTGGAGGATGACAACGCCCCGCTCACCCCCTACGTCGCCGGGCGGCTGCTCAGCTTCGCCCGCTGCGCCGCGGCCGTGGCGGAGATGCGCGGGAAGAACTACCTCGGCGTCGGCGGCGTCGCCATGGGCATCATCGGCTCGGACGTGCGCCGGAACCTCTTCCAGCACTATCTCGGCATGGGCACGGTCTCCGTGGACATGTGCGCCGTGAAAGGGCGGATGGACGCCGGGCTCTATGACCACGAGGAGCTGGAGAAGGCGGTCGCCTTCATGAAGAAGTTCAAGCTGGACTTCGGCAAGGGCAAGCGGCCGCGGAGCCCCGACGCCCTGCTCCGCGACTGCTGCAAGATGACCCTGATCGTCCGCGACCTGATGGTCGGCAACCCCAAGCTCGCCGACCCGGCCTTCGCCAGGAAGCACGGCTTCCGCGCCGATGTCGAGTTCGCCCAAGGCGCCAACGCCATCGCCGCCGGCACCCAGGGGCAGCGGCAGTGGACCGACCTCCACCCGAACTTCGACGTCACCGAGTCCATCCTCAACAGCTCCTTCGACTGGAACGGCTTCCGCGCCCCGCTGGTCGTCGCCACCGAGAACGACGCCAAGAACGCCATCGGCATGCTCGCCGCCTCGCTCCTCACCGGCCTGCCCCAGCTCTTCGCCGACATCCGCACCAACTGGACGCCGGCCAGCATCCAGAAAGCCACCGGCGTTGACGTCGCCAAGCTCGTCCCCCGCGGGATCATCGACAAGCGCAACTCCGGCGCCGCCGCCCTCGATTATGCCCTCGACCCGCGCACGCTGGTCAAGGGTGGTGCGAAGCTGACGATCCAGGAGGTCTGGCAGGCGATCCAGGCCGACCCCAAGCTCCAGGGCAAGCTCATCGAAAAGGCCATTGCCGGCACCCAGTACCAGGCCGCCGTGCTCGAGTACTTCCCCGGCGACGGCCTCTCCAGCCACTTCCGCACCCCCGGCGGCATCCCCATGACCGCCTACCGCTACAACTGCGTCGGTGACCAGCTCACCTGCTCCGTCGTCGAGGGGGAGACCGTCGAGCTGCCCAGGAAGGTCGCCGACCACATCTCCAAGGTCACCGACCCGACTTGGCCGGAGACCTACTGGACGCCCCACGGCATGACCTCCTTCGAGTACATGTCCAAGATCGGCCCCAACCACGACGCCAGCAGCTTCGGCCTGATCGGCGCCGACCTGCTCACCTTCAACGCCATGCTCCGCATCCCGGTGGATCTGCACAACCTCCCGGTGGAAAAAATCTTCCGGCCGACCCTGTGGGACCGCTTCGGCGGCGACGACTTCCGCGCCTGCGCCGCCCTCGGCCCGCTCTACGCCTGAAACTGGCCGAAAGCCGCCGTTCCCCGCGCCGCCCGGCGCAAGTCGGCGCGGCTTGGGAAGAGGCGCGGCGAATTGCCAACCCAAAACTCACGGAAGCGGGGTTGCCGGCAAAGGGGGGCGCCGCTATAGTCTTTCCCATTCCCGGCCCCGGCGGGCCGGCCCCGGAAACCGCAGGAGGACACCATGCAAAAGTACATCTGCAAAGTCTGCGGCTGGATCTACGACCCGGCCAAGGGCGACCCCGATGGCGGCATCGAGCCTGGCACCCCGTTCGCGGACATCCCCGATGGCTGGGTCTGCCCGGAATGCGGCGTGGGCAAGGACGAGTTCGAGCCCGTCGCCTGAACCGCCCGCCCCCGCGCCCTTCACTGGTGCCAGGGGCGGGTTCGGATTCCCAGTCGTTTCTTTATGCCCGCCAAGACGCCACGCGCGCCATAGGTTGCGCCGGATGATTCCCGTTCGCCACGCCATCAGCTTCAGCCTTCTCCTGTTGTTTGCCGCCTGGGCCGGCACCCTGGCCGCCGCCGCCGCTGAAGATGGGCCGCGGAACGTCATCCTCTTCATCGGCGATGGCATGGGGCTGGCCCAAGTCCAGGCCGCCGCGGTCGCCCGGGCCCGGGCCGCCGGCGCCTCTGACCCCGCCATCGCCGGCCGGCTCGCCTTCGAGGAGTTCCCGGTCTTCGGCTACCTCACCACGGCTGCCGCCAACAGCTTCGTCACCGACTCCGCCGCCGCCGGCACCGCCCTCGCCGGTGGCGAAAAGACCGACAACGGCGTGATCGGCCAGACGCCGGCCGGCCGCGCCATCCCCTCCATCGCCCGGGCCGCCAAGGCCCACGGCCGCGCCGTCGGCATCCTCTCCTCCGTCGGCTTCGACCACGCCACCCCCGCCTGCTTCTACGCCCACGACGGCGCCCGCGGCAACTACGAGGCCATCGTCAACCAGGCGCTCGGCTCCGGCTTCGACCTGATCTTCGGCGGCGGCGTCTGCGCCCAGGGCTGGGACGACGCCAGGCTCGCCGCCGCCGCCCGGGCCGCCGGCTGGCAATTCGTCAACCCCGCCACCCTTGCCGCCCTCACCCCCGCCACCGCCGGGGAACGGCTCCTCGGCAGCTTCGACCTCAACGGCAATGACCAGCTCGACTATGCCGTCGAACGGCAGCCCGGCAACCGCGAGCCGCGCCTCGCCGACCTCACCCGCAAGGCCCTTGAAATCCTTGCCGCCCGCATCCCCCGCCAGGGCGGCTTCTTCCTCATGGCCGAAGGCGGCGCCATCGACTGGGCCTGCCACAACAACGCCGCGGCGGCCGCCGTCGGCGAAGTGCTTGAGCTCGACCAGGCCGTCCGCGAAACCCTTGCCTTCCTGGCCGCCAACGGCTTGCTGGATGACACCCTGGTCGTCGTCACCGCCGACCACGAAACCGGCGGCCTCGCCCTGATCGGCCCCGCCGGCAAGCCCTTGGCGGCCGACTGCGCCCCCGAGTTCGCCTGGACTTCCGGCGGCCACACCGGCATCCCCGTGCCGGTCTACGCCCGCGGCCCCGGCGCCGCCGCCTTTGCCGGCAAGCACGACAACACCCACGTGGGGCGCACCCTCCGCCGCCACCTGGAGGCGCCGCCCCCCCCAAAGGAATGAACTCCAGCGGGGGGCGGGTTCGGAGTTGGAGTTCACGCTTCAGCGTGCGGCTGTTTTGGGCGGAGCGGGGACGCTCCGCCTACTTTCTCGCCGCGCCCCCACAAAAGTAGTGGCACCGTCCCCGGCGCCACAGCCAAGGCCCACGCTGAAGCGTGAACTCCAGCGCGTGCCGCCCGGGGGCGCCAGCTCCAAGTCGGCCAGGCTGCCGGCCACCTGCCAGCCGTGCTGCCGGGCCAGGGCGGCGAAGCGCGCCACCGCCGCCTGGCGGCCAGCATGGAACCGCTGGGCGAGCAGCGCCCGCCCGTGCGGACTCCGCAGCCACGGGGCCAGCGCCGCCAGCAGCGCCCGGAACGCGTCGTCCCGCTCCAGATACGGCCCCCCAACGAGGCCGTTGACCAGCACCAGGTCGAACCGGCCGAGCCCCGCCGGCGGCGCCAGCACGTCGCCGGCGCGGAAATCGAGCGTGGCCCCGCCGCCGGCCGCGGCCTGGAGCTGGGGCCGCCGTTCCAGCGCCATCTGGACTTCCAGCGGCTCCCAGGTCAGCCCCAGCGCCGCCACGGGGCGGCCGGCGGCGGCCGCGAACGCCGCGGCGGCTTCGGCGGTGCCTTCGCCCGTGCCGCAGCCTGCGTCCAGCAGCCGCAAGGGGCTGGCGGTTGCGGACTCCGCGCCGGCCCGGAGGCGCTGGCCGCGGGCGCGGATGCGTTCGAGCTGGGCCGGGTAGCGGCCGAAGCCGGTGCCGAAGCGGGCGGGATTGGCCAGGGCCCGCCAGAGTCCGGCCAATTCCGCCTCGGTGAAGGTGACGCGCCCGGCGAGGCTGGGTGGCAGCTCGCGCCAGAGGTCGGGCAGGGCCGGCCAGGGGGGCGCGCCGGGCTCGTCGGCCAGCCCGTGGCCGTCGGCGTCCCGCAAGGGGCGGGGCAGCCAGGAACGGTCCGGCAGGCGTCGCCGGGCGAGTGCCGCCAGGTCGCGCAGCCACTCGTCCAGCGGCAGGAAGCGCTCGTAGAGCCGGCGCAGGGCCGGGGTGATGGCCAGGCCGGGCTCCCAGTGCGGCGGCGGCGCGTGCCGGCGAAAAAGCCGCTCCCGCTCCCCCCAGCGCCGCTGGAAGGCCGCCCAATCTTCACGCCAAGCCGCGCTGGAACTTCCCATGGGACACCTGCCGGGACAGCGCACGGTTCCTTGGTGAATCCCTTGCGGCCCGTGCTGGCGATCCGTTTGTCTTTCAAAAGTCATTCACGATGACCGGGAAAGACGCGAACCGCCGCACCGTGGCAGGGAAAAGGGGGATGGTGGGCAATACAGGACTCGAACCTGTGACCTCTACCATGTCAAGGTAGCGCTCTAACCAACTGAGCTAATTGCCCGGCGGAACCAAAACGGGTGTACTATAGCATGGCCTTTGGCCTGGACAAGTGCTATTCCCCGGCCGTGACCAGGTCGCGCAACGTCTCGATGAGGCGGGGGCCGATGCCGGGCACGCGCTTGAGGTCGTCCACGTGGCGGTAGGGGCGGCCGGCCACGATGCGGCCGGCCAGCGCCGGGCCGATGCCGGGGAGGGCCTGCAATTGTTCCGTTGACGCCGTGTTGAGGTTGAGCGGCCGGCCCGATTCCGTTTTGGGGGGCAGGCCTTCAGCTTCGTCGCGCATGGCATCGAGCAGGGCCTGGTCAGCCCGGGCGGCGGCGCGCATGGCGACCAGCCGCTCCGGGGAGCTGCGGGCCCAGATGCCCGTCTTGCCCAGCGCCGCGGCCAGTTCGAGGTCGCGGAACCGTTCCGTGGCCTCGTCGCGGCCGACGCCGGCGGGGGTGCCGCGGCGCAGCCCGCGCGTCCGCGCCAGCCCCGCCGACACCAGCGCTTCGGCCAAATCCGCGCCGGCGGCGGTGCTGACGAAGGCGTAGACGCGGCCGCCGCCGCTGCGTCCTGGCGCGGCGGCAAAGGCGGTGTGGACCGTGAACGGCTTCGCCAGCCGCTCCCGCGTGAAGGCGGCGGCGGCCCGGCCGAAGGCGAGGGTGTCGGCCGGGGAGGGCAATCCGAAGTAGCCGGTCTGTTCCTGGAGGCGGCGCACGTCCGCCTCGGTGGCGGCGGTCGTCTCTGGGCAGTCCACGAAATAGAGCCGCACCGTGTGCGTTTCGCCGGCGGCGGTGCGGATGCGGAAGCTGTCGCCGTCATTTCCCGGCGCCTCGACCCAGGTGCAGCCCTCCAGGGTCTGCAACGCTTGGGCTGGCGCCGCGATTCCGCCGCTGGCGAGGGCCAGCCAGAGCAGGGCAATCCAGCAGCGCATGGACTTCATGTTGTCTCCTCGCGGGGAGTTGGTTCCGGTGGCGTGGGCGGTTGGGGCCGCCCCAAGCCGTAGCCGCGGACGGTGGCGCGGTAGGCGCGGGGGGTCAGGTTGCGGAAGCGGCGGAAGCGGCGGTTGAAGTTGGCAAGGTTTGGGAAGCCGCATTCCGCGGCAATGCGGCTGATGGCGGCATCGCTTTCCAGGAGTAGGCGGCAGGCCTTGGCCAGGCGAACCTCGGTGAGGTAGGCGACGAAGCCTTGCCGGGTCGCCTTTTTGAAGAAGCGGCTGAAGGACTTGGGGGAGAGGCAGGCGATGGCGGCGGCCGAGCGCAGGCCGATTTTCCGCGCCGCGTTCGCCTGGAGCCATTCCATGACGCGGTGCAGCCGTTGGGAGCGGCCGGCTTCCAGAAGGGAAGCGGCGGCATGGTTGGAAAGCGGTTTCGCGTGCGGTTCGTTGGCGAGCAGGGTGAGCAGTTTCAGGAACTGGAGGAGCCGCTCCGCCCCGTCAGGGATCCGGGCGAGTTCGGCGAGCAGGGCGCCGGCCTGGCCGGCGGTCGGCTCCGGGAACCAGAGGCCGGCGGCGGCGCGGGCGAGCAGGGCGCGGATCTTCGCCATTTCCGGCAGCTCGAAGAAGCCGTGGCCGAGGCTTTCGAGGGTGAACTTGAGGTTCCGCGCCTGGGCCCAGTCGGCGCCGCGGCTGTCCTCAATCCGGTTGTGGTAGAGATGGGGCAGGTTGCCGCCGATGAGGGTGAGGTCGCCGGCACGGAATTCCGCCGCATGGTCGCCGACGATGCGGAAGCCGTGGCCGCGGACGATGGCGGTGACCTCGAATTCCGGGTGGAAATGGTAGAGGCAGTCGAGCACGGGGCCGACCACGTGCTCGGTGGTGAAGGAGCGGCCCGGCATTCGGACGACATGTTCACGGGATGGCTGGCGCAAGGGGGGCATGGGCGGCGCGTCCGGGTTTTTTCCTTTCCAGGCAATGGTACCCTACTGGTTTTGGGGTGGGTGTCAAGCGGCGCGCCCTTGCCGGGAGGTGGCGCCGCCAGATGGCCAGCGGTGGCCGAAAGCGGTGGATTTCGTATCAGAAAAGGCCATTGCCGGCGTGGAAGCCCCTGGGAATGGCCGCTATACTTGGGCCATGGCAAAACCACAGCGTCGTCATTTGTGGACAAAAAAGCATGGACCAGATTGATGTGCAGGCCATTCTTGGCCGGATGGCCAATCTCCAGATCGGGATCGTCGGCGACTTTTGCCTGGATGTCTACTGGGGGATCGACCCCAGGGCGGCCGAGCTTTCCCTGGAGACGCGGCTGCCGACCAAGCCAGTGCGGAGCCAGCAGTACAGCCTCGGCGGCGCCGGCAACGTGGCCGCCAACCTGCGGGCGATGGGGGTGGGGCGGGTCTCGGCCCATGGCGTCACCGGCCGCGACCCGTTCAGCCATCAGATGCGCGCCCTGCTGGCGGCGCAGGGGATTTGCCACGAGGGGCTGCTGGAACAGGTGGCGGGTTGGGACACCAACGTCTACATCAAGCCGATCGCGGAGGGGGTAGAGGGCAACCGGCTGGACTTCGGCAATTTCAACGGGTTGGCGGACGCCGTCGCGGCCAAGCTGCTGGCGGGTTTGGCGCGGGATCTGCCGCGGTTGGATGCGGTGATCATCAACCAGCAGGTCGCGGCCGGGATCCACCACTCGCCCCGCTTCCAGGAAGGGCTGCAAAAACTGATCCTCGACAATCCGGGGAAATTGTTCTTCCTGGACAGCCGCGACCTCAGCCATCTCTATCGGCAGACCCTCCGGAAGCTCAACGCCTACGAGGCGGCGAAGCTGGCGGGGTTCGCCTGCGAGCCGCAGGACGTGATCTCCGAGGCGGTGGCGCGGGCGGCGGGGCGGCGGCTCTGCCAGCAATGGGGCCGGCCGCTGTTCGTCACCCGGGGCGAACGCGGCTGCCTGGTCGTGGCGGCCGATGGGGAGACGGTCATCCCCGGCCTGCACATTTTGGAGAAGACCGACCCGGTCGGGGCGGGCGACAGCATGCTGGCGGGGATTGCGGCCGCCATGGCCGGCGGCTGCGCCCCGGCCAGCGCCGCGGCCTTCGGCAATTTTGTCGCGGGGGTGACGGTGCAGAAATTATACCAGACCGGCACCGCCTCGCCGGCGGAGATCCTGCGCATTGGCGCCGATCCCGACTACATCTTCCAGCCGGAGAAGGCGGAGGACATCCGGGCGGCCCGCTATATTGCGGGAACGGAGATCGAGTTCACCGGCGACCAGCCGCCCGCCGGGCTGGCGCTGGCCCATGCCGTGTTCGACCATGATGGCACGATCTCCGTGCTGCGCGAAGGCTGGGAGAAGATCATGGAGCCGATGATGGCCAAGGCCATCCTCGGGCCGCGCTACAACACGGCGGACGAGACCACCTACCACAAGGTGCTGAACCGCGTGTGCCGCTTCATTGACGCCACCACCGGCGTGCAGACCCTGGTGCAGATGCAGGGGCTGGTGAAGCTGGTGGCGGAGTTCGGGTTCGTGCCGGCCGCGGAAATCCTGGACGAGCATGGCTACAAGGCGATCTACAACCAGGCGCTGCTGGAGCTGGTGCGGGGGCGGCTCGCCAAGCTGCAACGCGGGGAGCTGGCCGTGGCGGATTTCGTCATCAAGGGCGCCGTGGAGTTCCTCGGCCGGCTGCACCGGGCCGGCGTCCGGCTCTACCTGGCCAGCGGCTCGGACGAGGCGGACGTGGTGGCGGAGGCCACGGCGCTGGGGTATGCACACCTCTTCGAGGGGCGGATCTACGGCGCCGTCGGCGACGTGACGCGGGAGGCCAAGAAGATCGTCATGGACCGGATCTTGCAGGACATCGGCCCGGAGAACGTCCAGCGGCTGGCGGCCTTCGGCGACGGCCCGGTGGAGATCCGGGAGAGCCGCCGGCGCGGCGGCCTGGCGATCGGCATTGCCAGCGACGAAGTCCGCCGCTTCGGCCTGAACCCGGCCAAGCGCAGCCGCCTGATCCGGGCCGGCGCCGACCTGGTGGTGCCGGACTTCTCCCAGATGGATCGGCTTCTCTCCTTGCTGCAAATGGCGCCGGCATGACTTCCCGCGAAGGAATCTTCAGCTATGCCCCATCCCCAACTCAATCGTGACCAGCTCAAGATCCACCGCCTGGCGGAACGGCACAGCAAGGTGGAGATTGCCCGGGACCATCTCCCCCCCGACGGGGCGCCGCCGGGCCCGCCCTTCGCCGGCGCCGCCGCGGCGGTCTTCGCGGAGACGGTCGCCCGCATCCGGGAGGCCCGCCGCAACGGCCGGCCGGTGATCCTGGCCTTCGGCGCGCACACGATCAAGAACGGCCTGGCGCCGGTGCTGATCCGGCTGCTGCAGGACGGCTGGGTCACCCACCTGGCCACCAACGGCGCCGGCATCATCCACGACTGGGAGTTCGCCTACCAGGGGCGCTCCAGCGAGGACGTGCGCGCCAATGTCCGCGACGGCACCTTCGGCATCTGGCAGGAGACCGGCTTCCACATCAACCTCGCCCTGGTGGCGGGGGCGTACGAGGGGCTCGGCTACGGCGAGGCGGTCGGGGCGATGATCGAAAAGGAAGGGCTGACCATTCCCGCGCCGGCGGAGCTGGAGCGGGTGGTGCACGAGAGGCTGCGGGACGACCCGGACCAGGCCGCCGCCGCCGCCGACTTCCTCCACACCGTCCGCAAATTCGCGCTGCCGCCGGGCGTGATGGAAATCCCGCATCCCTTCAAGCAGTACAGCGTGCAGGGCAACGCCTTCCGCCTGGGCGTGCCGTTCACCGGCCACCCCATGATCGGGCATGACATCATCTACAACCATCCGCTCAACCACGGCGCCGCCATCGGCCGCACCGCGGTGCGCGACTTTTTGGTGTTCGCCAAGCAGGTGAGCGAGCTGGAGGGCGGCGTCTACCTCTCCGTCGGCTCCGCCGTCATGTCGCCGATGATCTTCGAGAAATCGCTGGCCATGGCCCAGAACCTGAAGCTCCAGCAGGGCAAGCACATTGACCACCATTTCATGCTGGTCGTGGACCTGGCCGGGAGCAGTTGGGACTGGAGCCAGGCCGGCGAGCCGCCCATGGACAACCCCGCCTATTACCTCCGCTACTGCAAGACCTTCAGCCGCATGGGCGGCACCATGCGCTACCTGAGCGCCGACAACCGGAACTTCCTCCTCCGCCTGCACCAGGCCCTGGCCCAATGAACAAACCATTCCTCCGCGAACATCTCGGCGACCTCGCCCAGCTCGCCGGCGTCCGCCCGGCCGGCCTCCTGGACGGCCCGGAGGACGGCACGCGCGTCCATGAGTTCACGACGGGCGGCGGCCTCTCCTTCCAGGTGCTGGCTGACCGGGGGATGAGCCTGGGGGCGCTTACGTTTCGAGGCATGCAGCTCGCCTGGCTCTCGCCGGCGGGCATGGTGCATCCGGCCTTTGGCGGCGAACGCGGCCTGGATTTCCTCAAGAGCTTCCCTGGTGGCTTCCTCACCACCTGCGGCCTGGGCAACGTCGGCGTGCCCTGCACGGACGAGGGGCGCGAGTTCGGCCAGCACGGCCGGGCCAGCACGCTGCCCGCCCGCCAGGTCGCCTGGGGGACGGACTGGCTGAATGAAGAGGCTTGCCGGCTCTGGCTGCGCGGCGAACTCCGCGAGGAGCAACTCTTCGGCCCAGCGCTGCGGCTGACCCGCACGATCAGCGCCAAGTTGGGCGACAGCGCCTTCCGGATTGAGGATCTCGTCGAAAACACCGGCTTCGAGCCGATGCCGCTGATGCTCTTGCAGCACCTCAACCTGGGGTGGCCGCTGCTCAGCGAGACTGCCCGGCTGCACCTGCCCGCCGGCACCCGCACCACCCCGCGGGACGAGGCCGCCGCCGCCGGCGTTGCGGAGTCCGCAACCTTCGGCCCGCCCCAGCCGGGGTGGCGCGAACAGGTCTTCTACCACGACTGCCCGGCGGACGCCCAGGGCTGGGTCACCCTCCGCCTGGAGAATCCGGAATGCGGCTGGGACGGCGCCGGCACCGTGCTGGAGCTGCGCTTCCCGAAGGCGGAATATCCGCATCTGGTGCAGTGGAAGCAGACCGGGCAGGGCGCCTACGTGCTCGGGCTCGAGCCGGCCAATTGCCTCGTCGGCGGCCGCGCCGCGGCCCGGGCCGCCGGGACGCTGGAGCTGCTGCCCCCCGGCGCCACCCGCCGCTTCACCCTGGAAATCGCCCTGCGCACCCTGCGGGAGGCGGGGCGGCGTTAAGCGATACTTGCCTGTCCCCCAAGCTCTCCCCCAGCCTTGTTCGGAGTCCTTCCAGCCATGACCTCAAAAGAACGCGTCCATGCGGCCCTGCGCCGCGAACCGGTTGACCGGGTGCCGATGTGGATGTGGTACCATGGCCAGATCTATGCCGCCCTGCGGGAGAAGTACGGCTGGGACGCTGACCGCGCCGACGCGGAACTGGGCAATGACATCCGGCAGGTACACGTCAGCATCAATCGCGAGATGTTCCGGCCGCTGACCCCTGGCCAGCGGTTCGTTGACGATTGGGGCGTGACCTGGGAGCAGGCCGGAATCTACAACCAGGTCTGCCGGAATCCGCTGCACGACCTGCCAGTCTCCGCGCTGGCCGACTACCGCTTCCCCGAACCGGAGGCGCCGGACCGGTTTGTCCCGCTGCAACGGCTCTGTGAACGTTTCGGCAAGGAGTACTTCATCGGCGCCGACGTGTCGGGGGCGATCTTCGAGCCGGCATACCACATCCGGGGGATGGACAAGCTGCTGATGGACATGGTTGAAGCCCCGGAGGCCGTCAGCGTGTTCTTTGACCGCGCCGCGGAGTTCACGCGTCGCGTCTGCTTGGCCGCGCTCCGCTTCCCCGTGGATTGGATCTGGCTCGGGGACGACGTCGGCGGACAGCAGGCGATGCTGATGGCCCCCGACCTGTGGCGGGAACTGCTCAAGCCGCGCCTGGCCGGGATCATTGCGGCGGTGAAGGCGGCCCGGCCCGGAATCTTCGTTGCCTACCACTCGTGCGGCGCGATTCGCCCCGTCATCCCGGACCTGGTCGAGATCGGCGTGGACGTGCTGAACCCGATCCAGCCGCTCTGCCCGGGGATGGCGCCGCGCGAGCTGAAGCGGGAGTTCGGAAAGCGCTTGAGTTTCATGGGTGGCCTGGACACCCAGGAGTTCCTGGTCCGCGCCACCCCCGCCGCGGTCGAACGGCACAGCCATGCCCTGGTTTGCGACATGTCCGCCGCCGGCGGCGGCTATATCTTCGCCGCCAGCCACACGATCCAGCCCGACACCCCCCTTGCCAACGTCTTGGCGCTGAGCAAGGCCGTGCAGGCGCGGTGAACGCAGGCTTTCCGCCCGGGCTGGGGACGGCGCCAGCGCCCGCCCGCCCGCACCTGGAGCCCGCCGTCCCCGGCGGCACCAGGGGAATCTTGGCGATTGCGGCGCGGGGACGCGCCGCGCCGCGGCTCAGACGGGTGGCCGGACGGCAAAGCGCCGGCGGTAGGCGCGGGGGGAAAGGCCGTGCTCGTCCCGGAAAAGCCGGTAGAAGTGAGGCAGGTTGTGGAAACCCGCCAGCCGGCAGACCTCCAGGATCTTCTCATTGCCATGCGCCAGCAGCCCCGCCGCCCGCGCCAGCCGCTTCCGGTTCAGGTACTGCGACGGGGTGACGCCCAAACAGCGGCGGAAGGTCCGCGCCAGATGTTCAGGGACGCGGGCACAGCGCCGGGCCAGCTCCCGCGTGTCCGGCAGGGGCGCATCCCCCCGTTCCAGGGCGGCCAGCTCCCGCGCCAGCCACTCCGGCGCCGGCGCCGCCCCGCCGCCCACCGACGGCCCGCCCAGCGACGGCCCGCCCAGCGCCGCCAGATGATCCGCCAGATGATCCGCCAGCAGTCCGCACAGGCAGCGCTGGAAGAGCAGCAATCCCCACGGCTGGTCCGCTTGGGCCAGCAGCCGCCGCAACTGCGCCGCCGCCTGCTCGCGGCCGGCGCCGGCAAGTTCCGCCACCGGCGGCGGTGACGATGCAGGCGGCCAGCACCTGGCGCGAGTAGGTGGCCTTGCCGTCCTTCTCCGCGGCCAGCCAGCCCCCGCCAACCGGCTTGTTCACCCGCATCACCTGCACGCCGTCGACCGCCACCACCAGCTTGCCGTCGAACAGGAACCGGCGCAGCATCTTGCGCCCGCGGATCCGGCCGACCATGCGGGCGATCAGCGCTTCCAGCTCCCCGGGGTCGAGCGCCTCCAGCGCGTGGTTCAGCGTGTCGGGATGGCAGGCAACGTCCCGCCACGCCTTCCCGACCATTTTCCACAGGTTCGCCGGCCGCCGCCCGACGCCGAGGTCGCGGCCAGGCTGCCGCCGCGACCCGCACTGGCCCGCGAACATGGCCACGCCCATCAGCAGCAGGCAGTCAACCGGGAAGGTCGCCCGGTCCGGGCGCGGCCGCGGGCGGCGCCCCGGCTTGCCCGCACGAACGTCCGGATCATCCGCTCCCCCAGTTCCGACGCCTCTTTCATCAACCGCTTCAACCGCTTGTGCTCCGCCACCCATTCCGCCACCATCTCCCGCGGCACATGCGCCGTGACCGTCCGCCCCTTCTCCTTGCGCGTCAGCACCCAGGCCTCGTGGCGTTCCCCGGAGGCGCACTTGCAGTTGGGGTTGCCACACTTGACCCCGACCTTCGCCAGCGACCCGGCGATGAACGGCTTGGCCTGGGCGATGAGCTTGAGCCGGGCATCCCGCCGCGCGGCGAGCGTCCGCTGGGACTCGAGTTTGATTTCCATGGCTTTGCGCCTCCTTGATATTGATGATATACCTATTCCCAAGATTCATGCAAGGAAAATGGCGGCGCGACAAAAAAAATCGCGCCGCCCCTAGTTTCAGGTCAAATCAGCGGGACAAACTCGCAATTCGTCAGAGCTGCCCCCGCCGGCAGCGCTGCCGAATTCCGGCTGGGCTTGGCTGCGGGCGGCGGGCAATCGGCGCCACGTGGGCGGCCGGCAGCGGTTGCGGCGCGGGACTTTCCGGGGCTGCCGGCCGCGAGGCTGGGCCTCGCGGCCACGGGTTCTGGTCAGGCCTGCTTCCTCAGCCACAGCAGCCAGGAGCGCTGGTCCAGACCGCAAAGGTGATGGCTCTGGCCGCCGGGGATTGGACCGGCGGGGGAATCGAAGACGGTGCCGAGTTCCAGGCCGATCCACTTGGCGTCAAAGGTGCCCGGGGCATCGGCCAGATCCACGGAGAACTCCTGATTGCCGGTGGGCATGTAAATCAGATAGCTCTGGCCTCGCTCGCCCAGGCACCAGATGGGTTCCTGGCTGTGCAGCATATCCAACGGCTGCATGCGTGGCAGATCGGCGGCGAGGTGATGGCGGATGAAATCGTAGACCGGAAGAATCCGCTCGCTTCCCACCGGCACCCCATACTCCCGGGGATACGCCTGCGCATAGCGCAGCCATTGCACCAGCATCGATCCCCCGGCCAGCAGGAAGGCCATGGTCTGCTGCTGATCGTTGGCGCCGGCATGGATGAGGGCCTTGTCCGGATAGCGCTGGCGATACTCCCGCACCTGGCGGTAAAGCTGCCGGGGCGTCATCTCGCGCGCCTTTTCCATATAGCGGCCGGGGATCTGCCGGCCGCCCGGAGGGGCGTTCAAGCTGTCATCGCTCCGGTTGTAGAACCAGCGCTGCAGGTCGATGGTGCCGATCCGCGGGCCATGGCGTTCATCCTGGAGCACGGCATCGGCGACGTCCCTGGTGGCGCCCAGGCCAAGGTGCCGCTTGCGGCCGGTGCGCCGCTCCCATTCCAGGATGGTGTCCAACCAGAACTGCATGAAGCTCAGCGGACCGGTGTATTCGAAGCCGGTCAGGAAGACCACATTGCGATTGCCTTGCAGAGCGTCCAGGCAATGCCAGATGTACCTTTGGTGCAACTGTCGGCGCAGCGGATGGCTCACATCATAGAAGGCATCGGCGGCCGGCGTGGTGTCCGGCAGGTCGGTGGCTTGGAGGCAGTTCGCCGGCCGCCAGGGGAAGTCGCTGTAATGGGCCTGCGTCTCCAGCAGGTTGTGCTGGTTGTAGAAATGGAAGAAGAGGAGGCATCCCTTGCGGTCGCAGAGGTCGGCAAACTGCTTGAGCCGTGCAAAGTGCCAGGGATTGAACTGGGTCAGGTCATAGAGCGGCAAACCATCCCAGGCCTGGCCTTGATTGCTCCGGGCCCAGGGCATTTCCAGGAATGGCCCGACCCCATTGGCATCGCCGCGGCGAACCAGATCGTGAGTGTCGCGGCGGCGGTCGTACCATAACGGGGGCGTATGCACGTAGCCGGGACAGCCATAGGCCAGCATGCTGTCGGTTAGCGCCTCCAGGTCTTCGGTGAGGTTAGGCCCAAACTGCCCTGGAGCATTGCGGATGATGCAAGTGTTCACCGGCACATCCGTCCACCAGCCGGCGGGTTTTCCGCGGAAGCCGCCCCAGATCTGATTGAGCTGGGCATATCCCCAGATGACGTTGCCGTCCTGCACGTACCAGCCGTTGGACGTCTCGAGGCAGGGCGGATCCGCAACGGTCTCATCGCTCGAAAACACCATGACGCCATCTCCTGCCGGCAACATATGAGACCTTGGGGCCAAGTCAAATCCCGCTGCCACTTGGCCTTTGCGCCGATGAAAACCGGGCCGGCTCGCGCCATGGCAACTCGCGGATGCTACAGTATGGGCCGGCCGCGGCACGCCTGCCGCCGGGCATGGCTCCCCACCCGCCCTCTTCACCGCCCCCTCCCGTGATTGCGTCCATCGGCATTTTCGATTCCGGCATCGGCGGCTTTTCGGTGCTCCGGGCCGTCCGCGAGCAACTGCCTTGGCTGCCGGTCGTCTACGTGGCCGACCAGGCGCATGTGCCGTATGGCGGCCGCGGCGTGGCGGAGATCCGCGCCCTGAGCTTCGGCGTCGTCCGCCACCTGGTCGAAGCGGCCGGCGTCGGGCTGGTCGTGGTGGCCTGCAACACCGCCTCGGCGGCGGCGTTGCGGCCGCTGCGCGCGGCGCTGCCGGCCACGCCGTTCGTGGGGATGGAGCCGGCGGTGAAGCCGGCGGCGCGGCTCACCCGCGGCGGCACCGTCGGCGTCCTGGCGACGCCGGCGACGCTGCAAGGGGAGCTGTATGCCGGCGTGGTCCGGCGCTTCGCCCACGGCCTGGCCGTGCTGGAGGATCCCTGCGCCGGCCTGGTCGAGCGCATCGAGGCCGGGGACTTGGCCGGGCCGAAGACGCGGGCGATCCTGGAGCGGGCGTTGCGCCCCATGCTGGAACGGGGGGCGGACGTGCTGGTGCTGGGCTGCACCACTACCCGTTCGTCCTGCCGCTGATCCGCGAGCTGGCCGGGCCGGCGGTGCCGATCATCGATCCCGCCCCGGCCGTCGCCCGGCGCACCGTCCAGGTGCTGGCCGAGCGCGGCGTGGCCGGGCCGCCCCGGGGCGGCCCGGCGGCGGGGACGCTGCGCATCCTGACCACCGGCGCGGCCGCAACCTTGGCCCGGCAAATCCGGACTTTGCTGCCCGCCGAGACGCCCGAGACGGGGCAACTGGCTTGGCAGGACGGGCGGCTGGTGCCGGCCGCCGCCGCCCCCGAGGCGGCCACCGGCCATTGAGCCGGAATCCCGGAGTTCACGTTCCCGGAGCGGTGCCGCCGCCGGGCGGCTTGACTCCCCGGCGGGGGCCGCCATATTCCCCGCGGTCGGAAATGGAGTCTGCGAGAGGCGGCCGGCGAGATGGATGCAATCCGCGAACCCCGCAGCCGGGTGTGGCTGGAGATCAGCTTGGGCAAGCTGCGGCGGAACCTGCGGCGGATCCGGGAGGCGGTGGCGCCGTGCGGGGTGATCGCCGTGCTCAAGGCGAACGCCTACGGGCTGGGGCTGGCGCGGGTCGGCGCGGCGCTGGCCGGCGAGGGGGTGGCGGGGTTCGCGGTGGCCGAGCCGCGCGAGGCGCTGGCGCTGGCGCCGCTGGGGCTGCCGGTGCAGATCCTCGGGGGGATGCTGCCGGAAGAGCTGCCGGCGACGGTGGCGGCGGGGATTGTCCACCCGGTCGTCAGCGTCGAGATTGCGCGGGCGATCAGCGCCGAGGCGGTGCGCCAGGGGCGGCGGGCCGAGTGCCAGGTCAAGCTGGACACGGGGATGGGGCGGCTGGGGATCCTGGTGGGGGAGGCCGTGCCGGCGCTGCGCGAGATCGCGCGGCTGCCGAACCTGGCGGTGGAGGGGCTCTATTCGCACTGCCCCGTGGCCTACCATGCCGGGGGCGACTACACCCGGCGCCAGATCGCCCTCTTCCAGGAGGCGGTGGCGGCGCTGGCCGCCGAAGGGATCCGCCCGGCGAAGCTGCACATCGCCAACAGCGACGCGATCAACAACTTCCCCGCCACCTACCGCCCCCCCTTCACCCATGTCCGCACCGGGATCAACCTGCACGGCTCCTTCGACGCCGAGGGGCGGCGGGTGCTGAAGCTGGAGCCGGTGCTGGAGCTGAAGGCGCGGCTGATCGCCGTCCGCAAGCTGCCGGCCGGGACGAGCCTCGGCTACGGCCTGACCTGCACCCTGCGCCGCGACACCTGGGTCGGCGTGGTCGCCGCCGGCTATGCCGACGGCCTGCCGCTGGCCCTGTCGAACCGCGGCTACTTGCTGGTGCATGGGGAGCTTTGCCCCGTGCTGGGCCGCGTCTCCATGGACTACACCTCGATCTCCCTGGAGCCGGCCCCCCAGGCCCGGGTGGGCGACGAGGTGACCTGCCTCGGCGGCGAGGGCGTCCGCGCCATCACCGTTGACCAGTGGGCCCAGCTCAAGGGAACGCACCCCTACGACATCATCTGCTCCTTCGGCAGCCGGGTCGAGCGCCGCTACCTGGAGTGAGCCGGGCGGCGCCGGCGCCATGGGCAAGGGTCAGCCCCCGTCCGGCTGGCGGCGGCCCCGGCGCGGCGGCCGTGCCGCGGGCGGGGTGAGGAGAGGGGTGGCCAGGGTGGGGTGGGTGTCCGCCGCCGGGGGCGGCGGCTCCGGCGCTGGCGGCTCTGGCTCCGGCGGGGCGGGGACGGCCACGGCGGGGGGGGCGGGGAAGAAGAGGAGCTTCTCGCCGTCGCGCTCGACGCGGAGTTCCATGCCGTCGCGGATCCGGCCGGAGAGGATTTCCTCGGCGAGGGCGTCCTCGACGTAGCGTTCGACGGCGCGGCGGAGCTGGCGGGCGCCGTACTCGGGCTTGAAGCCGCGGTCGATCAGGAACTCGCGGGCGCCGGGGGTGATTTCCAGGGTGATCTGCTTGCCGGCGAGGCGTTCGCGGATCTTGGCGACTTCGAGGGTGACGATGGCGGCGATGTCCTCGCGGCCGAGCTGGCGGAAGACGACGATCTCGTCCACGCGGTTGAGGAACTCGGGCTTGAAGTGTTTCTTGGCGGCCTCCTCGACGCGACCGCGCATGGCTTCGTAGTCGGCGGCGGTGTCGGCGGTGGCGGTGAAGCCCATGGTGGCGGGGCGCTGGAGGTCGCCGGCGCCGACGTTGGAGGTCATGACGACAATGCTGTTGCGGAAATCCACGTGGACGCCGACGCTGTCGGTGAGCTGCCCTTCCTCGAGGATCTGGAGGAGCAGGTGGGTGACGTCGGGATGGGCCTTCTCGATCTCGTCGAAGAGGACGACGGAGTAGGGGCGGCGGCGGACGCGTTCGGTGAGCTGGCCGCCCTCGTCGTGGCCGATGTAGCCCGGGGGGGAGCCGACCAGGCGGCTGACGTTGAACTTCTCCATGTATTCGGACATGTCGATGCGGATGAGGGCGTCGGGGTCGCCGAACATGAATTCGGCGAGGGCCTTGGCGAGCAGGGTCTTGCCGACGCCGGTGGGGCCGAGGAAGAAGAAGGAGCCGATGGGGCGCTTGGGATCCTTGAGTTCGGCGCGGGAGCGGCGGAGGGAGCGGCTGATGGCGGCCACGGCCTGGTCCTGGCCGATGATGGTGTGCTTGAGTTCCCCCTCCATGCGCAGGAGCCGGGCGGACTCCCCTTCCTCCAGGCGGCGGAGGGGGACGCCGCTGATGCTGGAGACCACGGCGCGGATGTCCTCGCTGGTGATGGCCGCGACTTGCTTTTCCCGCTCCACCTCCCAGCCGCGGAGGGTGGTTTCCAGCTTCGCCCGGAGTTCCTTTTCGCGGTCGCGCAGGGCGGCGGCCTTCTCGAACTGCTGGTCTTCGACGGCGCTTTCCTTGGCTTGCTGGACCTCCTTGATCTCGGCTTCGAGGCCGCTGACGTCGGGGGGCTGGACCATGGAGCGGATGCGGGCGCGGGCGCCGGCCTCGTCGATCACGTCGATGGCCTTGTCGGGCAGGCAGCGGCCGGTGATGTAGCGGTCGGCGAGGCGGACGGCCTGGATGAGGGCGGCGTCCTCGTAGCGGACGTGGTGATGGGTCTCGTACTTGGGCTGGAGCCCGCGGAGGATGGCGGTGGCCTCGTCGAGGTTGGGGGGGTTGACGATGATTGACTGGAAGCGGCGTTCGAGGGCGGCGTCCTTCTCGATGAACTTGCGGTATTCGTCCAGGGTGGTGGCGCCGACGCATTGGATTTCGCCGCGGGCGAGGGCGGGCTTGAGGATGTTGGAGGCGTCCATGGCCCCTTCGGCGCCGCCGGCGCCGACGATGGAGTGGAGCTCGTCAATGAAGAGGATGACCTTGCCGGAGCGCTTGATCTCCTCCATGACCGCCTTGATCCGTTCCTCGAACTGGCCGCGGTACTTGGTGCCGGCGACCATCAGCGGCAGGTCGAGGGCGATCACCAGGCGGTCGCGGAGGATTTCGGGCACCTCGCGGGCGATGATGGCCTGGGCGAGCCCCTCGGCGATGGCGGTCTTGCCGACGCCGGCTTCGCCGATGAGCACGGGGTTGTTCTTGGTGCGGCGGCAAAGCACTTGGATGACGCGCTCGATTTCGCGGGCGCGGCCGATGACCGGGTCGAGTTCGCCCTTGGTGGCGAGTTCGGTCAGGTCGCGGCCGAAGGCGCGGAGGGCGGGCATTTTCGCGGTGGCGGCCGCCTTGCCGGCCTCCTTCTTCTCCCCTTCGGCGCCGCCCTTCTCCGGCTTGGCCTCCGCCGGCAGGTAGTTGGGGTCCAAGGCCTTGAGGACTTCATGGCGCACCGCCTCGGCGTCGACGTTGAGGTTCTTGAGGATGCGGGCGGCGACCCCCTCCCCTTCGCGGAGCAGGCCGAGGAGGATGTGCTCGGTGCCGATGTAGTTGTAGTTGAGGGCGCGGGCTTCGCGGGCGGCGAGGGCGAGGACATGCTTGACGCGCGGGGTCAGCGGCGGCTCCCCCTCGACCTGGGTCGAGCTGGTCGGCGCCGAGTGCTTCTCCACTTCGTAGCGGACGGTCTCCAAGTCGAGCCCCATTGCCTGCAAGGCGGAGACGGCGACCCCCTGGCCGAGCTTGATCAGCCCGAGCAGGAGGTGTTCGGTGCCCACATAGTCGTGGCCGAACCGTTTCGCCTCACGCTTGGCCAGCACCATCACCTGCTGGGCGCGGGGGGTGAAGTTGTTCAGGGAGAGGTCGGAGGATTCGTCCTGGTCCGGCATCGGCATGTCCGTTTCGGCGTCGCGTTGGCCCGGCGGGCCGGGGGCGGAAAATCACCCCACAATATACTCCCTCAACGGCCCGGCCTCAGGCCACCGGCACGGGGGCGGTGGCGACGACGGGGATGGTGGCGGCGCCGTTGCCGCCGAGCGTTTCCCAGTGTTGGCGGAAGGTGCCGGTGAGCGGCGAGAAGTCGAGCACGTTGAGGCAGCCGTGGACGACGAGGGCGCCGGCGCAGATTTCCATGGCGCCGTTGGGGTAGGTGCGGAGGAAGGGGGTGTGGAGGTGGCCGCAGAGGGCGATGTCGGCCTGGCCGGTGGCGAGGGCGCGGTCGAGCCGGAGGTCGGCGTCGCCGTGCAGCCGGCGGCGGCGGCTGAGGCGCCGGCCGTGGGCGTCCTGGCAGGGGAAATGGCCGACGATGATCCGTTTTTCGCCGGGGCGGCGGGGTTCGGCGAGCCAGGCTTCGAGCCGGGCGCGGGCGGCGGCGGGGAGGTGGCCGCCGGACTGCCAGGGGGCGGTGGGGCGGCACTCGTCGAGCAGGAGCAGGCGCAGGTTGGGGAAGGGCAGCTCCGCCGGCAGCGCGGCCAATGGCCAGCGGCCGTTGTTGAACTGGGCGAACGCCTGGGCCAGCGCCGCCCGGGGCCGCTGGCGGTTGACGTAGGCGTCGTGGTTGCCGGGGACGTAGACGCAGGGGGGCTGGCCGGGGCGGAGGAGGGGGGCCAGCCGTTGCCGGGCGCGGGCGAACTCCTCGGGCGAGCCGATGCAGGTCAGGTCGCCGCTGATCACGACCAGGTCGGGCGCCAGGCTTTGGAGGCGGCCGAGCAGCCGCTCCACGTAGGCCGGATGGAACTGGGCCCGGCGGTGCAGGGCCACGTTCAAGAGGCCGAGCAGCCGCTTGTCGAGGCCGGCGGTCCAATCCCGGGGCCAGGCCTGGAAATGGAAATCGGAGATGTGGACGATGCGCATAACGGTGAGCGGGGCCAGGCCGGAATTGTCCACCGCGAAGTCCGGCCGAAGCTCATCGTTGGATGAACTGGCCAGGCCAGGGGGCGGCCTACATGGATTTCAGGGCCTCGGTCACTTCCTCCTGGATTTCGGGCCAGCGGTCGGTGAAGCGGTCACGGAGTTCGCGGGCCAACCGGAGGGCGGCGGGGCGGTCGCCCTCCCGGGCCTTGGCCTTGAATTCGATCAGCTTGCGGCTGAACTCCTTCTCCGTCATGAGCGGCTCGGCGGCCGCCAGGTCGGCGAGGAGGAAGCTGGCCAGCTCCCTCTCGGCGGCGGCGAGCAGTTGCCGGATCGCCGGCAGCGAGGTGAAGTCGCCGCGGGCGGCCAGGTAGGCGGCGGTGAGCAGGTTGGACTCGGCGGCCGGCATCTGCCGGGCGCTGGCGGCGGCCCGCCCCATCTCCACAAGGACGCCGGTGGGGATGTCGCCCATTGCCAGCTCGATGGTGACGGGGGTGCGGGCAAAGGTGCGGGGGTCAACCCGCTCCACCGCGAAGGAGCAGCGGCCGCGGGTGAGCAGGCGGAGCTGGCCGACGCGGTAGCCGAGTTCGGCCAGGTTGTAGGGCTTCGCCTTGACGGCGCGTTCCTGGTCCACGAGCAGGTCCAGGAATTTCTCGGCCTGCTCCTGGACTTGCACCTGGCGGTCGGCCCAGGCCACCAGTTCGGCGGCGCCGCGGGCGTCGCTGGCATATTTGCGGAAGAGCGTGATGGCGTCGCCGAAGCGGTTGTCGCGGCCGAAATCGATGGCCTGGTCGCGGATGGTGGGCTGGCGGCCCTTGAGTTCGGCCAGGCGCAGCTCCTGCTGCCGCTTCGCCTCCTCTTGGCGCAGCCGTTCCGCCTCCTGCTGGCGCAGCCGTTCCGCCTCGGCGGCGTCGGCCTCCGCCCGCCGTTGCTCCTGCTCAGCGCGCCGGCGCAGTTCCGCGTTCCAGGCGGTGACCTGGCGGGCGTGCGCCGCTTGGCGCAGGCTCTCCAATTCCGTCTCCTCGAAGGGGGCGGTGCGTTCCGCCAGGGCCGCCTGCACCTCCGCGGGCAGGGTGGCGCCGTGGGCGGCGAGGAAGGCGCGGGCGGCGCCCAGCACCTCGGCCGCCGGCTTTTTGAGCTGGGCGGCCTGCTGGAAGGCGAGATAGCCCTGGTACTGCGCCTTGGTCATGGACTTGCGCAGCCGGTCCAGCTCCTTCTGTTCCGGCGTCTTGCTCCTCTCGATGAGGCCGACGATGAGCAGGGTGATGGCCACCGCCGCGAGGAGACCGACGCCGCCGCCGAACAGCCAGAGGATCACCTTGAGTGGCAGCCGCTTCTTTGCCACCAGCGGCCGGCCGATGGGGGGGGCGGCCGGCTTGCCGCCGGGGCCGATCCGCAGCTTGCGCCGGCTGCTGAGCCCCTCCACGGGCAGCGGCCGCTGCGCGTCGGGCACGAGCCGGCGTTCCGGCATCTTCCCCTCCTTGACCAGGGCGATGTCCTTGGCCAGCTCGGTGGAGTTGGCGTAGCGGTGCTCGGGGCGCTTGGTCATCATCAGTTCCACCAGGCGCGAGAGCGGCTCGGGGATGTCCGCCATCACCTTGTTGGGGGGCAGCAGCCGTTCGGTGAGGTGCTTCTGGGCAAACTCGACGGCGTTGTCGCCCAGATAGGGGAAGCGCCCGGTGATGGCGTGGTAGAGGGTGGCGCCCAGGGAATAGATGTCGCTGCGGTTGTCCTGCGGCTTTTGCAGCAGCGCCTCGGGGGAGATGTATTGGGGGGTGCCCATGATGTCCTCCGCCGCCTGGTCCATCAGGTCGGCGGCGGGGCGGGCGAGACCGAGGTCGGCGAGCTTGACCTGCCCCGACTCGGTGAGCATGATGTTGTCCGGCTTGATGTCGCGGTGGACCAGCTTCTGGTGCTGCCAGGCGAATTCGAGGGCGGTGTTGACCTGGGCGATCATCTCCAGCGCCCGGTCAGGCGCCAGCCGGCCGCTGAGGGCGAGCATCTGCTTCATGGTCGTGCCTTGCACGTATTCCATGGCGAAATAGTAGATCCCCTCGTCCTCCCCCACGGCATAGGCCTGGACGATGCCGGGGTGGTTGAGCTGGGCGGCGGCCCGCGCCTCGCGGATGAAGTCGCTGACGTAGTTGGCGTCGGCGGCGAAGCGGGCGTTAAGCACCTTGAGCGCACAGAGGCGGTCCAGCGACAGTTGCCGGGCGAGGTAGACCACCCCCATGCCACCCTGGCCAAGCTCCTTCTGGAGCACAAAGTCGCCAATGACCGCCCCCGCCGAGAAGCGCGTCGCCGGCACCACCACCACGCCGCCGCATTCGCCGCAGGCCACCGCCTGCCCCGCGTCGGAATCCTCGATCTCCACGATTGCCGCACAATGACTGCACTGGAAATGCACGCCGCACCTCGTCGCTTTGGCCGTTGAAAAGTTCGAGTACTATATTACGCGCTTCCGTTTTCCGCGTGCAACCCCCCCCCCGCCGCCGGGCCTCCGCCCCGGCCGGCGCCCCCTGGAGAAGGAGCCTCCCACCATGATCGTCACCACCAAGGCCCTGTTCGAGATGGCCTATGGCAAGTACGCCATCGGCGCCTACAACATCAACAACATGGAACAGTGCATGGGCCTGTTCCGCGGCTGCATGGACAGCCAGGCACCCTTCATCATCCAGCTCTCCAAGGGCGCCCGCGACTACACCCATAAGCTGATGCTGGAGGCGATCATCCGCGCCGCCGAGCAGATCTTCCCCGCCGCCGTCTACGCCGTCCACCTCGACCATGGCGACGAGCAGACCTGCGTCGACTGCATCAACTCCGGCTTCTACAGCTCGGTGATGATCGACGCCAGCCACGAGTCCTTCGAGGAGAACGTCCGCATCACCAAGAAGGTCGTTGACCTCGCCCACGCCAAGGGGATCGCGGTCGAGGCCGAACTCGGCCAGCTCGGCGGCGTCGAGGAGCATGTCGCCGTGGAGGAAGCCCACGCGAAACTGACGAATCCCGAGGATGTGAAGCGCTTCGTGGACGCCACCGGCTGCGACGCCCTGGCCTGCGCCATCGGCACCAGCCACGGCGCCTTCAAGTTCACCGGCTCCCAGGGGCTGCGCTTCGACGTGCTCGCCGAGATCCAGAAGCGCGTCCCCGGCTTCCCGCTGGTCATGCATGGCTCCAGCTCCGTCCCGCAGGAGGAAGTCGCCCGGATCAATGCCGCCGGCGGCAGCCTCAAGGGCGCCAAGGGGGTTGACGACAACCAGTTCAAGCGTGCCGCCGAACTTGGCGTCACCAAGATCAACATTGACACCGACGGCCGCCTGGTCTGGTGCCGCGTCCACCGCGAAATGTTCCGCGACAAGCCGGAGGTCTTCGACCTGCGCCCCGCCGGCAAGATCTTCATGACCGAGTACGCCAAGTTCATTGCCGCCAAGAACGTCAAGCTCGGCTCCGCCGGCAAGCTGGCCGAAATCCGCGCCGCCCTGGGCAAGGGCTGCTGCTGCTGCTCCGGCGGCAAGTGCGGCTGACTGCCATCCCCTCCTGACCTTTGACTGCCTCTCCCCGCCCCGGTGGCGCCTCCCCTCCCCCCCCGCGCGCCACCGGGGCGGACTGTCTCTGGGCGGCGGCTTGGGGACAAGGAGAAAGGCGATGGTTCCCTGGCGGGCGGGCGCTCCGCGCCGCCAGGAAAGCAGTGGCGCCGTCCCCGGTGCCCCACCTGTCCCCAATGCGCACCTGTCCCCAATGCGGCCTCCCGGCAATTCTTGCGCCGGCGGCACCCCGGCTTTACATTGGCGGCATTGCCCAGCCGGTTGGTGCCGGGCGTGACAACGGTTTTGCTGCCGGGAAGAGGTCTCATGCGCTACCAATGTCCGCATTGTCGGGGGATCGTGGGGATTGACGATTCGCTGGCGGGCGAGCCGGCGGGCTGCTGCCAATGTGGCCAGATTTCGCTGGTGCCGGCCAACCGTTTCGCCCCGGGGGCGGTGCTTGGGGATTTTGTGCTGGAGGAGGAGCTGGGGGTCGGCGGCATTGGCTGGGTCTACCGGGCGGTGCAGCTTTCCACCGGTGTCCGGGCGGCGCTGAAGGTGCTGGATCCCGCCCTGTTCGAGAACGCGGCCTACGTCCAGGAGTTTTTGCGGGAGGCGGCGGCGGCGGCCCAGATTTCGCATCCCAACTTGGCGCGGTTCCTGGAGGTCGGGGAGGAGGACGGCTATTACTATTTTGCCACCGAGTTTGTCAGCGGCGGCAATCTCAAGCAGATTTTGCAGCACAGCGGCCGGCTGCTGGCCGACCGCGCCCTGCTCCTGGCGGAACAGGTCGCCGCCGCCTTGGCCGCGGCGTGGAGCGGCCAGAAACTGGTCCACGGCGACATCAAGCCGGAGAACATCATCATCGGCGAGGACGGTTCGGCCAAGCTGATTGACCTGGGGATGGCCCGCCCCGCCGCGCCAGTGCGGGATCCGCGCTTCCGGGAGGTGGCCCAGGATGTGCATTACCTTTCGCCGGAGGCGCTGCTGGGGCAGGCTCGGGACGCGCGCAGCGACTTTTTCAGCCTTGGCGTCACCCTCTATGAGGCGCTGACCGGGGAGCTGCCCTTTCCCGAGGCCGACCCGGGCGAGGTCGCGCACGAAGTCTTGCTGGAACCGCTGGTGCCGCCGAACCAGGTGAAGGCGGACCTGCCCCCCGCCGCTTCGCGGGTGGTGGAGATTTTGCTGGCCAAGCGTCCTGAACACCGCTACCAGGACGCCGAGGCGCTGCGCCAGGATTTGGCGGCGGCGCGCCGGGGGGCAATGCCCCGCCAGCCGCTCGTGAAGGGGGCGCAACGGCCGTTGCCGGTGGATCCCGTGACCTTGGCCAAGCTGAAGAAGCCAGTCCTCCGCAAGCGGCCACTCCCCAAGCCGGCCGGGAGCGGCCGGCGGTGGCTTGTCTGGGGTGGGGTTGCGGCTGGCGTCGCGGCGGCCATCGGCGTCGCCCTGTGGTTGGGGTTGCGTGGGGAGAGGGCGCCGGTGCCGGCGCCGGCCGCCGTGGCACCCGTGGCACCGGGGCCGGCAGCCGTGGCCGGCAAGGAGGCGGGGGCGCCGCCAGCGGCCGCGCCGGTGAAGCATTCCCCGGCCGAGGTCAATTTGTACGCGGCCCTGCGCGCCGCGGTGCAGGCGGGGCGGCCGGCGGCCGAGATTCTCCGCCTCGTGGACGAGTTTGAGCGGCAGTTCCCGGCCAACCAGGAGCTGCTGGGGAAGGTGCGGGAACTGGCCGCCCCCTTCCGAGGCGCCCCGCCCCCCCCCGCCAGCGCCGCCAGCTTCGACCGCGGCGGCAGCGGGTTGCGTGGCCGCTATTACCAGGGGGCGGAGTTTGAGGAGTTCGTCTTCGAGCGGCTCGATCCGCAGATGGACTTCCAGTGGGACACCGCCGCTCCCGACCCGCGGCTCAAGCGGGAGCGGTTTTCCGTGCGCTGGGAGGGGGAGCTGGAGCCGCCGGTGACCGGCCCGTACCGCTTCCATCTGCGCGGCGACGATGGTTTCCAACTGTGGGTGGATGGCCAGCCGCTGGTGGCGCGCGACTCCTTCCGTGCCCAGGAGGAGACGAGTCCGCCCGTGACCCTGGCGGCGGGGCGGCGGGCCGCGCTCCGTCTCGACTATTTCCAAAGGCAGGACAAGGCGAACCTTGCCCTTTCCTGGTCCGGGCCAGGATTTTCCGGGCAGCCCATTCCGAAAGGGGTGCTGTTTCCCGCAAAGGGCGAGCGCGACGACCTTCCCCGGCAGGGGGGGCTGCGCGGCTTCTACTTCAGTGGCACCCACTTCGACAACTTTGTGGCGGCCCGGCTGGATCCCCGGATTGATTTCGCCTGGGGCACCGGCGCCCCCGCCGGAATCGCGGGGCTGCCGGCCGACCGCTTTTCGGTCTGCTGGAAGGGGCGGCTGGTCCCGAAGAGGACGGGCCCGCACACTTTCCACCTGGTGAGCGACGATGGGGCGCGGCTCTGGCTGGGCGGCATCCTGCTCATTGATGTCTGGTCCTTGCCGCGGGCGGTCGAGAACACGGCCACGGCGGAGCTGGTGGCGGGCAAGCCGGTGCCGCTGATGCTGGAGTATTTCGAAAATGCCGGCGGCGCCTCCGTCCGGCTTTCCTGGGCCGCCGCGGGCCTCAAGCCGGAGGTCATCCCCCCCGGTTGCCTGCTGCCGGCGGGGGAGGGGGAGCGGCCCCCGGCGGCGAGTGCCTTGCCGCCGCCCAGCGCCGTCCCCGGTGGGGGGAAATACCAGGATGCGGTGCGCGTGGCCGTGACGCCGCCCCAAGGGGCGCATGAGCTGCGCTACACCGTGGACGACTCGCCGGTGCGGGCCGGGTCGCCGCCCCTCCGGGGCCCGCTCCTGGTTGACCGGCCGCTCACCCTGCGGGTGCGGGCCTTCCGGCAAGACGGCATGCCTGGCGAGGAGCTGCGGGCGGCCTACGAGGTCAGGCCGGCGCCCCCCATCCCCATCAAGGCGGCCAGCACCACCGGCGACCGCAAGAACCTGGCCAAGTCCTACGATGGCGCCGTCGCGAAACGGGGCAGTGCCGCCTGTTTCCAGTTGCGGGGCGGGCAAAGCGTCACCTACGAGTTTGCCGGCGAACTCCCGCTGGCGCGGCTGCGCCTGGCCCGCGGCTCGGAGGAGGGTGCCGCGGTGAAGCTGGAACGGCAGACGGCCGACGGCAAGTGGCACGAGCTTGCCGCCCGGCTGCCCCTGCGGGGGCGGCGGTACGAGGATGAGGATTATCCTTTTGCGGGGCATCCCCAGGCCGTGGCCGTCCGCCTGACCGTGCTGGAGCGGGGGGCGCTGGTGGTCGAGGAGATCCAGTTCCTTGGGGTTGCGCCATGATTCCGGAGCCCGTCGAAAAGGCCGTCCTGTTCCGCGTCACCGGCCAGGTGCAGGGGGTGGGGTATCGCTATTTCGCCTGGCGGGCGGCGGCCGTGCTGGGGATCCGCGGCCATGCCCGGAACCTCGCCGACGGTTCGGTGGAGGTGCTCGCCATCGGCACGCCGGCGGCGGTTGCCCGTTTTGGCGAACGGCTCAAGGCCGGGCCGCCGCTGGCCGAAATCCGCGCCGTGACTGAGCGCGAAATCCGGGATGCCGCCGGCCCGGCGCCTTCCGGGTTCGAGATCGGCTGAGGGCCGGTCGCCGGCGGCACTATATTGGAGAGCCATCGCAACCCCCCATCAGGTGAGGCCATGACAAATGCGCGCATCTCCGAACTGCTGTCGTGGATGAGATCACCCCGGCGCACTGCCGCCGGCGGGCCGCCGCCGCCCGCCGCCCCGGCCGCCCCCTGCGCGGCGGCCCCGCCGCTGGCGGCCGGGCGGCGCCCCGAGCCCGGCGCCCCCCTGGAACTGGTCGCCCGCGACCCGTACCTGAGCCTCCATGAGCCGGTCATGCGCCGCCGGCTGGCCGCAATTGGCGATCGGGAAAGACAGTTGCGCGGCAACTTGCCGAGCCTGGCGGAGTTCGCGGCCGGCCATGAGTATTTCGGGCTGCACCGGACGGCGGATGGCTGGGTGTTCCGGGAATGGGCGCCCCATGCCGAGGCGATCTGGCTGGTGGGCGACTTCTCGGACTGGGAGGAGCGGCCGGCCTTCCGTTTGGAGCGGCGCGACCATGGCGTCTGGGAACTCTCCCTGTCCGCCACCGCCGTGCGCCACGGCCAGCATTACCAGCTCCGCCTGCGCTGGCCCGGCGGCGGTGGCCAGCGCCTGCCCGCCTGGGGCCGGCGCATGGTCCAGGACGAGCAGACCAAGATCTTCACCGCCCAAGTCTGGGCGCCGGAGCAGCCGTACCTCTGGCGGAACCCCGAGTTCCGGCGCGATCCGCAGACGCCGCCGCTGATCTACGAGGCGCACATCGGCATGGCCCAGGAGGAGGGCAAGGTCGGGAGCTACCGCGAGTTCGAGCTGGCGGTTCTGCCGCGGATCGTCAAGGCTGGCTACAACACCTTGCAGCTCATGGCGATCCAGGAGCATCCGTACTACGGCTCCTTCGGCTACCACGTCACCAACTTCTTTGCCACCTCCTCCCGCTTCGGCACGCCGGAGGAACTCAAGTCGCTCATCGATGCCGCCCACGGCGCCGGCCTGGCCGTGATCATGGACCTGATCCATTCGCACGCGGCCAAGAACGAGGCTGAGGGGCTTTCCCGCTTCGACGGCACCCCCTACCAGTTCTTCCATGCCGGCCCCCGCGGCGACCATCTCCACTGGGACTCCCGCTGCTTCGACTACGGCAAGCCGGAAGTGCTCCATTTCCTCATCTCCAACTGCCGCTACTGGCTCGACGAATTCAGGTTCGATGGCTTCCGCTTCGACGGCATCACCTCCATGCTCTACCTCGACCATGGCATCGGCCGCCCCTTCACCGAGTACGGCCAGTACTTCGATGACAACGTGGACGATGATGCCCTCGCCTACCTCGCCCTCGCCAACCAGGTGATCCACGAGCTGCGCCCCGACGCCCTCACCGTCGCCGAGGACGTCAGCGGCATGCCCGGCCTGGCCGCGCCCCCCGAGCATGGCGGCTTCGGCTTCGACTATCGTCTCGCCATGGGGGTGCCCGACTACTGGATCAAGCTGCTCAAGGAGGTGCGCGACGAGGAGTGGCCCCTCGGCACCCTCTGGCACGAGGTCAACAACCGCCGGCCCGACGAGAAGACCGTCAGCTACGTGGAAAGCCACGACCAAGCCATCGTCGGCGACAAGACCACCATCTCCTGGCTGCTCGACAAGGAGATCTACACCGGCATGTCAGTCCTCTCCCCGCCCAGCCTGGTGGTCGCCCGTGGCCTGGCCCTCCACAAGATGATGCGCCTCCTCACCCTCGCCACCGCCGGCGGCGCCTGGCTGGATTTCATGGGCAACGAGTTCGGCCACCCCGAATGGATTGACTTCCCGCGCGCGGGCAACAATTGGTCCTACCACTATGCCCGCCGCCAATGGCATTTGCGCGACGACCGGTTGCTCAAGTACCATTTCCTCGGCGACTTCAGCGCCGCCATGCTCGCCCTCGCCGCCGATTCCCGGCTGCTCGACCCCGCCTGCGCGGTGCATCTGATCCGGCATGACGAGGGGGACCGCGTCCTCGCCTTCACCCGCGGCCCCTACCTGTTCGCCTTCAATTTCAGCCCGGAGCGCTCCTACACCGACTACGGCTTTGAGGTGCTACCCGGCAAATACACGCAGGCGCTCGACACCGACGCCAAGGAGTTCGGCGGCTTTGGCCGGCTCGCCGCCGGCCAGGAGCATTTCACCCGGCCGCTGGCCGCCGACCGCCACCAGCTCCTCCTCTACCTCCCCAGCCGCAGTGCCCAGGTGCTGCGGCGGGCCTGAGCCCCAGTTGTCTTCACGTTTGGGCCGCAACCTTGAAAACCATCCACAGCCATCCCACGGGAGGTGAAAAATCCCCGGCCTTGTTGGGTTCATGAGCTTGGCACTGAAGTTTGGTTTCGTGCGTCCCCGAGGGACGCTGGGGCAATAGGCAGGGGCAACGCCCCTGCACCCAGGCCCCCCCGTTTCAGCTTGGTGGCCAACTGCATGGGGTGGGCCAAGCATCGGCGCCGGAAGGCGGCGGCCAAGTGCCACATGCGGCTTGATCTTAACAGCTTCCCGCCGCGCTTTGCCGTGGCTGCGTTTCCAGGAACGCCGCGATCTCCGCGAGGAACGGTTTTGCGAACTCCGCATGTTTGCTTTGGCCAACGCCAGGGACGGTGGCGAATTCGGCGGCGCTGGCGGGGTAGCGGCGGGCGAGTTCGCGGAGGGTGAGGTCGGAGAAGATGACGTAGGCGGGGACGTTGCGGTCGTCGGCCAGGCGGCGGCGGAGGGTGCGCAGCCGTTCGAAGAGCACCTCGTCGCAGGCGATGTCGCCGGCGCGGCGGCGGGCGGTGGTGGCGGCGCTGGCGGCGGTGGTTGCGGAGTCCGCAAGGGGGAGGCGGGTGAGGGTGACCGGCTGGCGTCCGCGGAGGGTGGCCAGCCCTTCGGGGGTGAGTTCGACGGTGGCGAAGCGTTCGTCCGTCTGCCGGAGCAGGCCGAGCTGGAGCAGTTCGTGGCCGACGGCCTGCCAGGCGGGGCGCGCCAATTCCTGGCCGATGCCGTAGGTGGAGACGCGGTCGTGGCCCCATGCCTGGATTTTGGCGGTGCGGGCGCCGGTGAGGACTTCGGCGATGTGGTTGAGGCCGACGCCGAGGCGGGGGGTGGCCTGGCGGAGGCGGTAGACGCAGGAGAGGAGCTTGTGGGCGGGCCGGGTGCCGTCGTAAGCCTCGCGTGGGGCGAGGCAGTTGTCGCAGCCGCCGCAGTTGTCGTCGGGGAAGGCTTCGCCGAAGTAGCGCAGCAGGTGGGCGCGGCGGCAGGTGCGGCTTTCGGCGTAGTGGAGCATTTGCCGGAGCTGGTCGCGGGCGATTTCCTGGTCGCGGGGATCCGGCTTTTCGGCGATGAACTTGCGGATCTTGACCGCGTCGCCGGGGCTGAAGAGGAGGGTGCATTCGCCGGGGAGGCCGTCGCGGCCGGCGCGGCCGGTTTCCTGGTAATAGCCTTCGATGTTCTTGGGCAGGTCGTGGTGGATGATGAAGCGGACGTTGGACTTGTTGATGCCCATGCCGAAGGCGATGGTGGCGCAGACGACGCGGGCTTCGTCGCGCAGGAAGGCTTCCTGGTTGGCGGTGCGGGTTTCGGCGTCGAGGCCGGCATGGTAGGGGCGGGCGGCGACGCCATCGAGGGTCAGCCGTTCCGCCAGGGTTTCCGCCGTTTTCCGGCTTTGGCAGTAGACGATGCCGCTCTCCCGCGGCCGGCCCTGGACGAGCGCGAGCAGTTGCCGGTAGGGTTGCTGCTTGGGCTGGACGGTGTAGGTGAGGTTTGGGCGGTTGAAGCTGGCGATGTAGATGCCGGGGGCGCGGAGCTGCAACTGGGTGGCGATGTCGGCGCGCACCCGTTCGGTGGCGGTGGCGGTGAGGGCCAGGACGGGCACGTCCGGCAGGAGAGTGCGGAGTTCGCGGATCTGGCGGTAGTCGGGGCGGAAGTCGTGGCCCCATTCGCTGATGCAGTGTGCTTCGTCGACGGCGATCCGGTTGACGCGCCAGCGGCGGAGCCGTTCCTGGAACTCGGGCTGGGGGAGGCGCTCGGGGGCGATGTAGAGCAGGCGGTGCTGGCCGGCATCCAGCTCCTGCTGGCGGCGGCGCAGGGTTGGCAGGTCGAGGGTCGAATTGATGAAGGTGGCGGGGATGCCGCCGACGGTGAGGGCGTCGACCTGGTCCTTCATCAGGGAGATCAGGGGGGAGATGACGAGGGTCAGGCCGTCGTGGGCGAGGGCGGGGAGCTGGTAGCAGAGGGATTTGCCGCCGCCGGTGGGGAGCAGGGCGAGCACGTCGCGGCCGGCGAGGGTGTCGCGGATGATCTCTTCCTGGAGGGGCCGGAACCGGTCGTAGCCGAAATGGGTTTGGAGCAGTTGCTGGAGGTGGTTGGGGTTCATGGAGTGCCTCCGCTGGTGGATATCCCTTACATTTATTAGCATATCATCCGAGCCGCGGATTGCAAGTGCGGGCGGCGGGCTCAGGCTCAGGCGCGGACTTCGCGCAGGGGCAGGGCGCGGAGCCGGCAATGGAGGCAGGGGATGCCGGCTTCGGTTTCGTCGAGGGTGGCGAAGCCGTGGGCTTCCAGCAGGGCGCGGAGTTCGCCGCGGCGCGGCTGGAGGTCGGGGGTGAGGGCGAGGTCAACGGCGGCGCCGCAGAGGTGGGCGGAGACGAAGCCTTCGCGGCGGTTCTGGAGGATGGTTTCGACGGCTTCGGCGGCGCAGGGTGCGCCGGCGGCGCGGCGGGCGAGGATGGCTGCGAGGTAGTCGGGGGTGCCGCCGGCGCGGGCATAGAGTTCGCGGAGCTGGGCCTCGCTCATGGCGGCCATCAGCTCGGCCTGGCGGCGCAGGGTGCGCCGGCCGGAGGTGACGGTGAGGGTGGGGCCGCCGGCGGCGGCGAAGGCGGCGGCGGCGGCGGCGAGGGCGGCGAGCAGTTCCGGCGCCAGTCCTTCCTGGCTGCAGTTCCAGGCGAGGGGCATTTCCGCTTTCCGCTTTCCGCTTTTCGCTTTGGGATCCCTGGATTTCACGAATTTCTTTCTTCCCCGGCGCCGCTCCCGCGGTGCCCGGACCGTGGGGCTTGGGGACAGGTGGTGGGGCTTGGGGACAGGTACGCCCAGTCGGCCGTTCGCGCTCAGCGCCGCGGCGCCCGCGCTCGAAACTCGATTCCGTGGGGGTGCTTGTCTCCTGTCCCCAAGGCGAAAATCCGGTGGGGCTTGGGGACAGGTACACCCAGTCGGCCGTTCGCGCTCAGCGCCGCGGCGCCCGCGCTCGAAACTCGATTCCGTGGGGGTGCTTGTCTCCTGTCCCCAAGGCGAAAATCCGGTGCGGGGCTTGGGGACAGGTACACCCAGTCGGCCGTTCGCGCTCAGCGCCGCGGCGCCCGCGCTCGAAACTCGATTCCGTGGGGGTGCTTGTCTCCTGTCCCCAAGGCGAAAATCCGGAGCCGGGGATAGTCCGAGTGGCTCCGGGGTTCCCTCCCGCCGCGGCGGGGCGTCAGAGCAGGTCTTCGCCGCGCAGCCATTGTTGGAGGTCGGCCGGCAAGGGTTCGACCTTGACGACCAGGGCGGAGCTGCCGTTGGGCAGGGCGACGGTGTCGCCTTGGGCCTTGCCCACGAGCTGCTTGCCGAGGGGGGACTCGTAGGAGATGTGCCCCTTCTCGGGGTTGCCGTCGCGCAGGCCGAGGATGGCCAGGGTTTCGCCGCGGCCGCCGGCATGGCGCAGGGTGACTTGGGCGCCGGGGATGACGCGCTCGGCGACGGTGGTGGTGGCGAAGTCGAAGGCCTTGATTTCGTGGATCAGCCGTTCCAGTTCGTTGCGGCGGAGGCGGAGCAGCCGCTGGTGCTCCTTGGCGGACTTGAACTCGGCGTTCTCCCGCAGGTCGCCGTAGCCGCGGGCATGGCCGATGGCGTGGCTGTTGGCGGGGATCTGGACGGTGATGATGTCGTCCAGCTCGCGGCGGAGCAGCTCGAAGCTGCGGATCGAGGTGATCCGGTCGAGCTTGCGGACGGTGGCGGCGGCACTGCGGCTGCGCTGTTCCACGAGCGGCTTGGAGTCGGGGAAGAGGCGGACGATCTTCACCAGCAGGCTCTGCTGCTCGCCGTTGTCGAGGAGCGGGACGTGGCGGATGCAGGAGACAAGGGCGGCGATGGTCTCCGGGTCGCCATTGAGCATCAGGAAGCGCTGGAACTCCTCGTCCTCCATGAGCAGCTTGCGCAGCTCCTTGTTGGCCTTGATGTAGTTGCCGCGCACGGGGTTGGCGAGGCTTTTGAAGACGAGGGTGGGGTCGGCCATGATCTCCCGTTCCGGGCGCTTGCTCTTCCAGAGCCAGAGGAGCATGTCGGGGCTGGCGGTCTGGCGCTGGACGCGGGCGAGGATGTCGTCGAGGAAGGTTTCCGGGCCGTCGTCGGTCCTGGCGAGGATCTTGCCGAGGGGGGTGAAGAGGCGGTTGGGGAGGTCGGTGGCGGCTTCGCAGAGCCATTCCAGGCCGCAGGCGGCGAGGGTGGCTTCGAACCAGGGGGCGACGATCTTGCCGGGCAGGCCGTCGCTGATTTCGACGAACAGCGCTTTGTCGTGCCAGGGCCGGGTCATGCTGACGGCCTCCTGGAAGAGGCGGCGCAGGCGCTCGTCGCCGCCCGAGAGGCTCCAGAGCCGGCCGGCGGCCTGGGCGGCGAAGGGCGCCTGTTCCGTCTTCATGCCGAAGCGGGTGTAGAGTTCATGGACGGCGGCGAGTTCGGCATCGCCGGCGGCCAGTTCCGGGGTTTGCTCCAGGATGTCGGAAAGCTCCTCCAAATTCCGGGCCTGGTACCACTGCCGCGCCTTGCCCGGCTCGACCAGCTTGGAGATGGCGCCCCGGGCGGCGCGGCTGCCGGAGAGCAGCTTCTGGAATTCGGTTTCGCTGAGGATGGCGGGGATGTAGAGCTGGCGCAGCAGCTCGTCCGTGCAGGGAAGTTGCGGGACGATGGCGGCGGCGGTCTGCTGGCGGACCTGGTCGGCGCCGAGGCTCCCGTCGAGCGTTGTTTCCTTGCGCAGGAGGCGGGCCAGGAACGAGCCGCCGCGGATGAGCAGCAGCGTCTCCAGCGCCTGGTCCAGCGGCAAGGTGCGCTTCTGGGTGAACTGGATCTGGACCTGGTTCGCGAAGCCATCAACTTCCAGGACGGTGCCAAGCCCGAGCACCGGATGGTGGCAGAGCGTTTCGGCGAGCAGCCCCTGCATGGCCTGCCAGCGGCGGGCGATGCGGGGAATGGGCAATGACCGATCCGGGATGCCCAGCGCCTGGATCAGCCCGGCCGGGTCGGCATAGGCCGGGAAGGCCTGGTGGGCCCCGGCCGCCAGCCGGTCACGGAAGGCCGGCGAATCGTAGGCGACCTGGAGGAGCGCCTCCAGCAGGCGGAGGTCGGTGGCGGCCGGCGGGGTGGCCCGGCTCGGCTCCAGGATCAGCTCGATCCCGTTGCCCCAGAGGTCGCGCCGGTCGGGGGGCCAGAGGGCGAACAGCCGCGGCCGTTCGGCGGCCAGCCGCTCCAGCAGCGCGGGCAGCGCGGCGCGGTCGCCGTTGGCCACGGCCAGGCACAAGTCGTCAATGGAAAGAGGGGAAGTGCTCATGGATCGTTCGTTCCAGTTCGGCGCCGGCCCCGGCCGGGCGGCGCGGCCAACGGCGGCGAGGGTTGGCGCGGTCCTTCGGGGCGTCTCAGGGAACCGCGACGGATCCGCGGCGGGAAAGGGATACTGTAGCCCCCCGCGGCGCGTTTGCACGGCACCGGCCAATCGGTGGTTGCCGCGCCCGGACACAAAAAAGGCCGTGGGCTTTGGGAAAGCCACGGCCGATCCGCCACCCGGCGTCCTGCCCGGATGGAAACCGCGTCAGCGCCGCCGTCGAATCAAGGCCAGGGAGGCCAGGGCCAGCAGCGAGATGGACGCGGGCTCGGGAACCGGCGTGTAGGTATAGACCACGGTCATCACCCCGTTGGCGCTGAGGGGGTTGAACGTTCCGGCCACACCCCCGGTCCCACCGAAGTCCAGGATTTGGTTGATGTCGACGTCCACGGCGAAAGTGGCCCCCTGGTCGCCGGCATATTTGACCTCATAATCATTGCCGACATAGCCGCTCGTGGTGAGGGTCTTGGTGGCCCCGGTCAAGGTTGCCCAGTCATCGCCGGTAGTCTGGACGTCGGGGCCATCGCCATCATCTGCACCCAAGTTGAAGGTGTCGGTGTTAATGACTTGGAGGTTGGTCAGCAAATTGTTGCCATTGCCATCCAAAAGCAGAGGCTTTTTGCCATCGGACGCGCTCGTCGTGGAAGCCGAGCCGGTCGCGCCCAGCTTGACGGTCACCGTCGCCGGCTCGGCGCCATCGTTGTCAACGGTCAAGTCGCCGCCACTGATGGTCAGCGAGAGGGAGACATGGACCGAATCCAGGGTCCCCAAGCTTGAATCGAACTTGTTGAACGTCAACGGCTGCGTGAAGTTCGGCGTTCCGGGGCCGAACGCCTGCTCGTAGCTGACGGTCCCGGCCCGCAAGGAGTTCGCCGCCGCGCCGATGGCCACCAGCACTAAGCCCATTTGAATGGATTTCATCATTGATTCACTCCCGGTGCAAAACCATTTCCCAGAAAGCCAACTGAGGGTCCACCCAGCCATGGACGCAACCTCATGAAACATCATTATAAGCCTTTTGCGAAAACAATCAAGTCGCAGGTTTGCTAAAAAACTATGAGCCAGCGTCGGCCCGCCTGTCACGCCGTGGGAAAGTCCAGCCCAAAGTCAGAGGCCGGTGGGGAGGTCAATGAACTCGCCGGGAAGGGCGAAGGTGCGGGTGAGCCGCTCCAGCAGGGCGCGGACGCCCAGGGTCTCGGTGGCGTAATGGCCGGCGGCAATCCCGGTCAGGCCGGTCTCGCGGAAGAGATGGATGTGGCTGTGGGTGATCTCGCCGGTGACCAGGGCGTCGCAGCCGGCGGCGGCGGCCTCCTCCGCGGCGTCGCCCGCGCCGCCCGAGACGACGCCGAGCGTGCGGAGTTCGCCGGCGCGGCCGGGGATGACCAGGCAGCGGGTGGCGAGTTCCCGTTCCAGGCGTGCCGCCAGCTCCGGGGCGGTCAGCGGCCGGGGCAAGGTGCCGACGACGCCGATGGGCACGCCGCCATAGGTGAAGAAGGGGCGGCGGCCGGCCAGCCCGAGCCGGTCGGCGAGCCGGGCGTTGTTGCCGGCCTCCGGGTGGGCGTCCAGCGGCAGGTGGCTGGCGTAGAGGGAGATGCCGTTGCTGAACAGCAGTTCCAGCCGGCGCGCCGTCAGCCCCCGAAGCTGCTTGAGGCTGTCCTTCCAGCTCAGGCCGTGATGCACCAGCACCAGGTCGGCCGCCGCCGCCGCCGCCCGCTCGAACAGCTCCAGGCTGGCATCGACGCCGGCGACAATTTTGCGCACGGTCGGGCGCCCCTCCACTTGCAGGCCGTTGTGGGAGCTGTCCTGGCAGCCGGGCAGCCGCAGGTACGCATCCAGGTGGGCAACCAGTTCCGTGAGCGGAATCACCATCGGGGGCCTCCTTCAGAGTCGGGGACGGGGCGGACCGCTGGAAGGAAGTATAGGCCCGATTTCCGCTCTTGGCTTGGGGACAGGTGGCTTCGGGAGAGGTGACAATGCGCGATCCCGCTCGAAACCTGAAACTCGCGGGCAACGGCCGCCGCCATCCCAAGCCCACAGACAGGAATGCCCGTGCCACGTTCCCGTGCTGCCAAGAAAGTGGAGGCCCCGTCCCCGCTACCCTTCCCACCGCCTCCTCCCCGCCCCGCCCTCACTCCGCCGGCGCCGCCAGCAGCGCCTCCACCGCCGCCGTCACCTTGGGATCCAGCGGGTCGGTGCGCGAGCCGAAGCGGTGGACGGCCTTCCCGTCGCGGTCGAGCAGGAACTTGTTGAAGTTCCAGGAGATCTTGCCCGGCCCCTCCGGCGCGGTCGGCTGCGCCGTCAGGAACTGGTAGAGCGGATGGATGCCCTTGCCGCGCACGGAGATCTTGGCGAACATCGGGAAGGTGACGTTGTACTTGAGGGTGCAGAACCGCTTGATCTCGGCGTCCGTCCCCGGCTCTTGCCACATGAAATCGTTGGCCGGGAAGCCGAGGATCACGAAGCCGCGGTCCTGGTAGGTCTCGTAGAGCTTCTGCAAGCCGGCGTACTGGGGGGTGAACCCGCATTTGCTGGCGACGTTGACGATCATCACCACCTTGCCCTGGTAGGTGGCCAGGTCAACGGCCTGGCCGTCAATGTCGGCCATGGTGAACGCCAAGGCACCCCCCGGCGGCCCGCCCCCGCCGGGCGCCGCCAGCGCCAGCCCCATTTCCAGCCCGGCCAAGATTGGAATCCAGCCCCGTCGGTCCATGAGCGCCCTCCCGCGGTTTGCCACCCATCCCTCCGCCTCCCGGCCCCCCTTCCCATCGTCCGTTCGACCCGCGCCGGCGCGGCCTGGTTCCGCGGGTTGCATCCGGTGGCGGCCGTGCCACATTATCCCTTTTTCCGCTGGCGGTCGACGCCGGCAGAACGGGATTCCACCATGGCGACTCTTTCGGCGGTCAAGGCGCTGGTCATCACCGGGTTCGGGTTGAACTGCGAAAAGGAGACGGCGGCGGCGTTCCGCGCGGCCGGCGCCACCCCCGCCCTGGTCCATCTCAACGACCTGCTCGACGGCCATGCGGAGCTGGCGGAGTTCCACATCCTCGCCTTCATTGGCGGCTTCTCCTTCGGCGACCACCTCGGGGCCGGCACCGTCTTCGCCAACCGCCTCAAGCATCGGCTGCGCGGCCCGCTGGAAGCCTTCGTCAAGGCCGGCAAGCTGGTCATCGGCATCTGCAACGGCTTCCAGACCCTCACCCGCCTCGGCCTGGTCCCCGCCCTCGGCGGCCGCCTCTTCGAGCAGCAGGTCGCCCTGGCCCAGAACCGCCAAGGCGTCTTCCGCGACGCCTGGGTCATGCTCAAGGCCAACTCCGCGTCCCCTTGCGTCTTCACCCAGGGGCTTGACCTGCTGCCGCTGCCGATCCGCCACGGCGAAGGGCGCTTCGTGGCGATGGACGCGGCCACGCTCCAGCAGCTTGAAGCCCAAAACCTGGTCTGCCTGCGCTATGCCAGCCCGGAGACCGGCGAGCCGGCCGGGAGCTTCCCCGAGAACCCCAACGGCTCGGCGAACGCCATCGCCGGCATCTGCGACCCCAGCGGCCGCATCTTCGGCCTGATGCCGCACCCCGAAGCCTACCTCTCCCCCTTCAACCATCCGCAGTGGCCGCGGCAGAAGCTCAACGGCGTGCTGCCGGAAAAGGGGCTTGGCCTCCAGCTCTTCGCGAACGCCGTCCGCTTCGCCGCCGCCGAACTCGCCTGAGCCGCCGGCGCCCTTGCAGCGGGGCGCGTGCCGGCTTTGTGACGTGCCTGCCTGGCTCCTCCCGGCGGTTTCGTTTCCTTCTGGGGGCTGCCGCGGGGGTGGCGGCAGCCAATGTCCGGAAAAGCGCGCTCGCCGGTGGCCGGGGTCTTGTAGTTTGCGGGGGGGGTATCTACATTACGCTCCACAGACCCTTGTCCCTTCATTGTTCAAATGGGTGCGCGGGCACGGAGGATCGAAGCGGGCATGAAAATTTCGGAACAGTTGCGGCCGGCGCTGGTCAAGGTCGGCTTGGAGAGCACGGAAAAGGATGAGCTGTTCGAGGAAATGATCCAGCTCTTCGTGGACAACGGGCTGCTGGCGGACCGGGAAGCGGCGCTGACGGCCCTGCGGGAGCGCGAGGCGAAGATGAGCACCGGCATTTCCCGCGGCCTGGCGCTGCCGCACGGCAAGGTGCGCGAGGCCAAGGGGCTGCTGCTCGCCCTCGGCGTCTCCAAGGCCGGCATTGATTATGACTCGCTGGATGGCGAGCCGGTCTACGTGGTGCTGACGGTGCTGGCGGAGATGGGCAATCCCGGCCCGCACATCGAGGCGCTGGCGGAGATCAGCCGCCTCTTTTCCATTCCCGACTTCCTCATGCGCCTGCGCCGGGCGGAGTCGCCGGAGGCGGTGCTGAAGGTGATCCGGGAGGAGGAATGACGCCGGCGTTCCCGGCGCCGGCGGGCAGAGGATGCGAGGGCGCATGGACGACTTGCTGAAACGGATGCTGGCGGTGGAGCGCGAGGCGGCGGCGCGGCTCAAGGCGGCGGAGGCGGAAGCGGCCACGGCGCTGGCCACCGGGCGGCGTGAGGCCCAAGCCCTTGCGGAGCGCTCCCGGGCGGCGGCCGCGGCGGCCGCCCAGGAAGAGATCCAAAAACGGGTCGCCGCCGCCGAAGCCGAACGCGGCCGCGGGCTGGCGCGGATCGCCGCCGTCCTCGATGCCACGGAACGGGAATGGCTGGGCCGTCGGCCGGCCACGGTGGCCGCCGCGGTGGAGTTGTTCCTGGCGGGGGCCGGGGGGGCGGAGCGGCCATGAGCCGGCATGTGGATGGCGCCACCGACTTCGATTATCTGGCCGCCCGGCTGCACGCCCGCTGGAGCCAGGCCGTGCGTGGCCCGGAATTGCGGGCCCTGCTCGATTCGGGCATTCCCGCCTTGGCCCGCACCTTGGCCGGCCGCGAGATCGATATCGCCCGCCCCGCCGAGATCCAGAAGCAGCTCACGCTGCAACTCGCCGCCGAACTGGAGGCCATGGCCGGCGAGGCCGGGGGCGCCTCCCCCGCCGCCGCCTGGTTCCGCTGCTTCACCGGCCGCCTCTTCCTGGAAAACCTGAAGACCCTCCTCCGCCAGCGGCTCCAGCCCCAGCCGGAAGGCGAGCTGGCCTTCCTCCTCCTCGACGGCCCCGGCATCCCGCCACTGGACACGGCCCGCTTCCTGGCGGCCCCCGCCCTGGCCGCCGCCGCGCCCTGGCTGCCGCCCACCCCGTTCACCGCCGGGGCCGTCCCCGTGCTCGCGGCGTTCGACCGGCAGCCGGACCTCTTCGCCGCTTCCACCCGCCTCGACACCCTCTTCCATGAAACCTTGGCGACGTGTGCCACCACCCTGCCGCCGCCCATGCGCCCCGCCGCCACCGACCTCGCCGCCGGCATCGGCGACCTCTTCAACCTGGTGCTGCTGCTGCGCAACCGCGAGGTCTACCGCCTCCCCGCCGGCCAGGTGCGCCCGCTCCTGGCGCCCGTCGGCAGCCTGGCCCGCGGCGGGAACGGGACGCTGGCGCTGCTGAGCGACGCGACGCTGCCGCCCGAACGGTTCCTGGCGGCGCTGCCGGCCGCCCCGCGGGCGCAACTGGCCCCGGTCTGGGCGGAGCCGCTCCACCACCGGGAAAACCAGCTCTGGGCCGGGCTCTACCGGCGCGCCTGCCGCTGGTTCAACGATTTCGCCGCCCCCGGCAGCGCCGCCGCCGCCTATCCGCTCCTGCGCCAGATGGAATGGCGCAACCTCTGCCGGCTGTTCGAGGGGCTGCGCTTCCACCTGGAGCCGGCCGAACTCCGCGCCCTGCTGCTCTGCCTGGACTAGAAAGTCGGTGGCACCCTCCCCGGCGCCACACCCGAAAAGCCACGGCCAGCAATTCCTGACTCAGTGACCCAATGACTCCCTTGAACAGCAGGTCTCCCGCCCTGCGAGGGTTGCCTGGACGGCAGGTCCGACGGCAGGTCTCCCGCCCTGCGAGGGTTGCCTGGACGGCAGGTCCGGCAGGTCCGGCGGCCGGCGCGAGTTTCGAGCGCGAATTCCATTTGCCGCTTGCCGCGCTACGTTTCCGCCAGTCGCTGCCGCCAGAACTGTGACCCTGACCCCGTTCGAGGATCATGGGCTGGAGGGGAAGGCCCCGCCGGCCCAGGAGATGCCATGTTCAAACCGGTGCCCATGCTCAAGTTGACGGTGCTGGTCCTGCCACGGCATGTGGACGCGCTCACCCGCAGCCTTGGCCGCTCCGGCTTCGTCCACCTCGTCTCCGCCCCCGCCCAGTCGCCGGAGCACCTCCTGCAACAGGTCAGCCGGGGCGATGACCGGAAACGGCTGGAAGCCCGGCTGCAACGCTGCCGCGACCTCTTCGGCCGCCTCGAACTGCGGGAGCCGGACGCGCCGCCGCCCGCCGCCGCGCCCGGCGCGGAAACGGGGCTGGCGCCGGCGGCGGCCGCGGTCGAGGCGGCGGACGAAGCGCTGCTCGCCCGCCTCGAACCGGCCTGCCACGCCGAAGCGGCGGCCGCCGGCGCCCTCCTCCAGGAGTCCGGCCTGCTCGTCAAGAGCGTGGAACTGCTCAACGCCAATCCCTTCCTGCGGGACGTGCCGCTCCCGGAGCTGCGCCAGCTCGCCCACCTTCATGTCGTCTTCGGCCAGCTCCCCTTGCAGGCCGCCGTCCCCGTCGCCGCCCGCCTGGCCGGCCGGGCCTTGCTGCTCCAGGAGGAGACGCCCGACGGCACTGCCCTGCGCCTGCTGGCCGTGGCGCCCCGGGCCCAGCGTTTCGCCGTGGACGCGGAATTGGCCAAGGCCGGCTTCCGCCCCGAGCCCCTGCCTCCCGACCTGGCCGGGACGGGCGCCGAGGCGCAGGCCCAGCTCCGGGGCCGGCTGGGCGAGTTGCTCCTGGAGCTGGAGCACCATCGCGAACGCATCCGCGAGCTGGCAGCGGCCTCGCGCCCCAGCCTCGAAAGCCTCTGCTGGCGGCTGAAGTCGCGCCTGGCTGAACTGCACGCCCAGGAGCAGTTCGGCGCCCTCAGCGAACTGGTCTGCGTCGCCGGCTGGATTCCCGCCGCCCGCCGGGCGGATGCCGAACGGCTGGTGCGCGAGGCCACCGACGGCCTGGCGCTGGCGGAGTTCGCACCCCCCACGGCGGCGGAACTGGTGGGTGATGGCGACGCCAAGGTGCCGGTCGAGTTCCAGCGCTCCGCCTGGCTTGAGCCGTTCCAGGAGCTGGTGGCGCTCTATGGCGTGCCCCGCTACAGCGAGATCGAGCCGTCGCCCGTGCTCGCGGTTGGCTTCGTCCTCATGTTTGGCGTCATGTTCGGCGACCTCGGCCACGGGCTGGTGCTCGCCCTCGCCGGGCTGGCGACCCGGCGCAGCCGGCCGGCGACCCGCAAGGCCGGCACCTTCCTGCTCTTCGGCGGTCTGGCCTCCATGCTCTTCGGCCTGCTTTACGGCAGCCTTTTCGGCTATGAGCAATTCCGCTGGCTCCACCACACCTGGACCGTCTCCCCGCTGCATTCGCCGGGGCGGCTCTTCCTCGCCGGCATCGGCATCGGCGTGCTCACCCTCAGCGCCGGCGTGATCCTCAACATCCTCAACCACTTCCGCCGCCGCCAATTCGCCGCCGGCATCTTCGACAAGGCCGGCGTGCTCGGCCTGCTCTTCTACTGGGGCGCGCTCACCCTCGGCGTCCTGGCCTGGCGGCGGGGCGACGTGCCCGCCTGGGCGGCGGCACTGGCGCTGGCGCTGCCGCTTGGGCTGATCTTCCTCCGCGAACCCGTCGGCCTCTTCCTCCACCGGCGGCGGGCCGGCGGGGCGCCGCCGGCGGAAGAGGGGTGGGGCGCCGTCCTCTTCATCGCCTTCATGGAAGTTTTCGAGACGGTCACTACATTCCTCGGCAACACCGTCTCCTTCATCCGCGTCGGCGCCTTCGCCCTCAGCCACGCGGCCTTGTGCCTGGTCATCTACACCGTTGGCGACATGCTCCACGCGCTGCCGGGCGGCAGCCTCTGGGTTGCCCTCACCGCCATTGCCGGCAATGCCATCGTCATCCTGTTGGAGGGGCTGATCGTCGCCATCCAGGGGCTGCGCCTGCAATACTACGAGTTCTTCAGCAAGTTCTTCAGTGGCGACGGCACCCGCTACGCCCCCTTCCGCCTCACCTGATTTCCGGGCGAAGAATTTCCCCACAAATCTTTTAGCCCACGAAACACACGAAACCACACGAAAAATTTATTTTTCGATTTTTAGCGACAATTGGCGAGAGTTAGTGGTTAAAAGGTTTTATGGGTTTTGATTTGTTGGCAAAAATGGTTTGCCACTTTGTTTCGTGTGTTTCGTGGGCAAAAACGGTTTGGCGCTTTGATTCGTGTTGATTTGTGTGGATTCGTGGGCAAAAAGGGTTTGAATTCTTTCGTGGTGTTTCGGGGACAAAAAAACTGACCCAGAGAGGAGCCTCCAATCATGAAACATGGTGAAATTACCGGATGGGCCGTGGCCCTGCTGGCCTTGGCAACCGCCGCGGCGGCCCGGGCGCAGCCGGCGGTGGCCCCGGCGGAACCGGCCGTGACGGCGGCCGTGACGGCGGCCGCCGCCAGCGACCGGGCCTGGATCGCCGTTTCCATCGCCGCGGTGATGGCCGTCGCCTGCCTCGCCGCCGCCTATGCCGTCGCCCGGGTCGGCGCCGCCGCCATGGGGGTGCTGGCGGAAAAGCCGGAGCTGACCGGCCGCGTCCTCATCTTCGTCGGCCTCGCCGAAGGCATCGCCATCTACGGCCTGATCATCGCCATCATGCTCCTCGGCAAACTCTGACCTCGAACTCGACCTCGACCTGAAGCCGGAGGGGCGGCTGCGCCATGGCCTTCCATATCATCGGTGACCGCGACACGATCCTGGGGTTCCAGTTCGCCGGCGTGGCCGGCGCCCCCGTCGCCTCCGCCGCCGAGGCCCAGGCCGCCTTCCGCCAGGCCCTGGACCGCGCCAACTGCCGCGTCCTGATCCTCACCGAGCAGGTCGGGGAATGGCTGGCCGCCGAGGCTGCCGCCCACCGGCTCACCGCCGCGCCGCCGTACCTGGTGGAAATCCCGGATCTCTGGGAAACCCCCGTCCGCCGCCAGAGCCTCGAGGGGATGATCCAGGAGGCCGTCGGCATCAAGCTGGGCAAGGAGAAGCCGTGACCGACCAGGAAGAGAAACTGCAACGGGAAATCCTCGCCGAGGCGGAGCGCAAGGCAAAACGGCTCCGCGACCGCGCCAGCCAGGAGGCGAAGAAGCTCCTCGACCAGGCCGCCGCCGACGCCGCCCAGGCCCGGGCCGCCCAGCTCGCCGCCGCCACCGCCGAGGGCGAGGCCCGGGCCCGCGCCATCGCCGCCGGCATCCGCCAGGAGGCCCGCCGCCAGTGGCTGCTCCGCCGCGAAAATCATCTCCGCGACGCCTTGGCGGCCGCCTTGGCCGAGCTGGAGGCGCTGGCGGGCGACCGCCGCGCCGACCTCCTGGAAACGCTCGCCGCCGAAGCCCTGGCCATCCTCGGAGCCGACCCCGCCCTGGAATTCGCCGCCCCGCCCCCCGACGCCGCCCAGCTCACCCCGGAACGCCTCGCCACCGCCGCCCGCCGCGCCAACCTGGATCCGGCACTGGCCGCCGGCTGGCGCGTCGTCGCCGATCCCGCCTTGCCCCCCGGACTGGCCGTGCGCACGGCGGCGGGACGCCTGGCCGTGGACCAAAGCTTCCGCGCCCGCCTGGAACGGCTGGAACCGGCGCTCCGCGCTCGCCTCGCCGCCGAACTGGGTGCCGCCAACCCACCCCCAAACCTCGATGCCGCCACCGGTTCCCTGAAGGTTTCTGGGGGAGACGAAGCCCCGTCAAACACGAATCTTCACTAAGCCGCACTAAAAAATCCCAGCGCTTGAGCTTTCGCCTCCTTTCGTGTGTTTCGTGGGCTAAGAATTTGAAAAAAAGACTGATCCGATGACACAGCAGCAGCCACAATCCCCGCCGCCGGCCGCCGGCCGGCTGGTGCGCATCAACGGGCCGATCGTCGAGGCGGAGGGGATGCTCGCCGTCGGCATGCTGGAAGTGGTCGCGGTCGGCGCCGCCGGGCTGATCGGCGAGGTGATCCGGATCCGCGACGACCGGGCGACCATCCAGGTCTACGAGGACACGGCCGGGCTGCGCCCCGGCGACCCGGTGCGCGGCACCGGCCACCCCCTCTCCGTCACCCTTGGCCCCGGCTTGGTCGGCTCGATCTATGACGGCATCCAGCGGCCGCTGGCGGTCATCGCCCGCGCCAGCGGCATGGCCATCCCCCGGGGCGCCAAGGCGTCGCCGCTGGATTTGGAGCGGGCCTGGCCGTTCCAGCCCGTGGCCAAGCCCGGTGCCGAACTCCGCCCCGGCCAAGTCTGGGGGGAGGTGCAGGAGACGCCGGCCATCCGCCATCGGCTGCTGGTGCCGCCGGAGTGCGCCGGGACGCTGCTGGAGATTGCCGGGGAAGGCCCTTGCCGCGTCGGCGACCGCCTCGGCAGCGTGCGGACTCCGCAAGGGGCCGAACGGCCGCTGGGGCTGACCAGCGTCTGGCCCGTGCGCCGGCCGCGCCCCGCCGCGGGGCGGCTGCCGCTGACCACGCCGCTCGTCACCGGCCTGCGGGTGATTGATGCCTTCTTCCCCATTGCCGCCGGCGGCACAGCCGCGATCCCCGGCGGCTTCGGCACCGGCAAGACCATGACCCAGCACGCGCTGGCCAAGTGGGCCTCGGCGGACCTGATCGTCTACATCGGCTGCGGCGAGCGCGGCAACGAGATGACCGAGGTGCTCCGCGAGTTCCCCGAGCTGGTGGATCCGCGCACCGGCCGCTCGATGATGGAGCGGACCATCCTCATCGCCAACACCTCCAACATGCCGGTCGCCGCCCGCGAAGTCAGCATCTACACCGGCATCACCCTCGCCGAATACTACCGCGACATGGGCTACCACGTCGCCGTCATGGCCGATTCCACCTCGCGCTGGGCCGAGGCGCTGCGCGAACTCTCCGGACGCCTGGAGGAGATGCCGGCCGACGAGGGGTTCCCCGCCTACCTGCCCTCGCGCCTGGCCGAGTTCTACGAACGCGCCGGCCGCGTCCGGACCCTCGCCGGCGCCGAGGCCTCCGTGACCGTCATCGGCGCCGTCTCCCCCCCGGGCGGCGACTTCTCCGAGCCGGTCACCCAGCACACCAGCCGCTTCATCCGCTGCTTCTGGGCGCTCGACCGCGACCTCGCCAACGCCCGCCACTACCCCGCCATCAGTTGGCTGGCCAGCTACAGCGAATACCTGGGCGAGGTCGCCGGCTGGTGGCTGGGGCGCGACCCCGGCTGGCAGGCCGCCCGCGACACCCTCATGGACATCCTCCAGCAGGAAGTCAAGCTCCAGCGCATCGCCAAGCTGGTCGGCCCCGACGCCCTGCCCGACGAGCAGCGGCTGACCCTCCTCCTCGCCGAGCTGGTGAAGAACGCCTTCCTCCAGCAGAACTCCTTCGACCCCAATGACATGTACTGCCACCCCGAGAAACAGGTCGGCATGCTCAACCTCCTCGTCGCCTTCCAGCGCCGGGCCCGCCAGTTCCTCAAGCGCGGGGGCACCGTCGCCGAAATCCGCGAGCTGGCCTGCTTCGAGCCGGTGCTGCGGATGAAGAACCAAATCCCCAACGAGGGCGCCGCCGCCGCGCTGGCCCAGCTTTTGCGGCAAGTGACCGCGGAGTTCGACGCCAAGGATCAGCGGTTCGGCACCGCGCCGTGAAACGTGGCATTCGCGGTTGCTTTTGTGGGTTTGCCCTTTACAGTGGGCTGTTTCCACGTTTCGAAACGGAAAAGTGCCCGATGAGCAGCGAATCCCACGCGCACCCCCCTGTCACCACCGGCCCCAAGGGCTGGCTCGGCTACCGCCCGGAAATCAAGGTGGTGGATTGCACGGTCCGCGACGGCGGGCTGATGAACAACCACCTGTTCGACTTCCCCTTTGTCCAGGCCATCTTCGACACTTGCGGCGCCGCCGGCATTGATTACATGGAGGTCGGCTACAAGGCCGACCAGAAGATCTTCGCCCGTGACAAGCACGGCACCTGGCGGTTCTGCGTCGAGGACGACCTGCGCCGCATCGTCCCCGAAAGGCATCCCACCACCAAGCTCTCGGTGATGGCCGACGCCGAGAAGACGGATTACCATGCCGACATTCCGCCGCGGGCCCAGAGCGTGGTTGACCTGGTGCGGGTCGCCACCTACATCCACCAGATCCCGACGGCGCTGGACATGATCAAGGACGCGCACGACAAGGGGTACGAGACGACGCTGAACCTGATGGCGGTCTCCACCGTGCCCAACTCCGAGCTGGACAGCGCCCTGGAGCTGCTGGCGGCCTCGGAGGTGGGGACGCTCTACGTGGTGGACAGCTTCGGCTCGATGTACAACGAGCAGGTCCGGGCGCTGGTCTGCAAGTTCCTGCATTTCGCCAAGCCGGCCGGCAAGGAAGTGGGGATCCACACCCACAACAACATGCAGCTCGCCTTCGCGAACACGATCGAGGCGATCACCCTGGGCGCCAACCGGCTCGACGCCAGCATCGCCGGGCTGGGGCGCGGGGCCGGCAACTGCCCGATGGAGCTGCTGCTCAGCTTCCTGCACAACCCCAAGTTCCGCATCCGCCCGGTGCTCCAGTGCATCCAGGACCATGTGGAGCCGCTGCGGGAAAAGCTGCGCTGGGGGTTCGCCATCCCCTACATGATCACCGGCCACCAGAACCAGCATCCCAAGGACGCGATGGAGTTCATGGAGGGTGCGGACTACCGGCAGATCGTGGGCTTCTACGACGCGATCACCGAAGAGCAGTGAGGCGGCACCGGCCGCCGCCGTCAGGCCCCGGCCTTGAGCCGGAGCCAGGCGTAGAAGAACGGCGCGACCAGCATCAGGCTGTCGAGCACGTCCAGGACGCCGCCCAGGCCGGGGATCTTCCCTGAATCCTTGGCTTGGGCGGCGCGCTTGCAGGCCGACTCCGCCACGTCCCCCCAGAAGCCGAGGACGGTGCAGGCCACGCCCCAGGCCACGGCGCCCTTCCAAGTCAGCACGTCCACGCCGTTGAACTCCCACTTGGTCGGCAGGAGCAGCACCAGGGCGAGGGCGGTGCCGACACTGGCCGCCAGGCCGCCGGCAAATCCCTCCCAGCTCTTCTTCGGGCTGACGGCGGGCATCATCTTGTGGTTGCCGCCCGGCAGCTTGGAGGTGAGCATGCCGGCCGCATAGGCGCCGATGTCGCCGGCCTTGGTGACGGCGATGAGGAAGAGCGTCAGCCAGCGGCCGTCGGGCGCGAAGCCGGTGTTGAAATAGACTCGGGGGATGAAGGCGAGGGTCCAGGCGATGTAGAGCAGGCCGCCGAGGGAGGCCAGCAGGTCCAGGATCGCCCCGGGGCTGGCGCCGCGGCGGAAGACCTGGAGGAAGCCGAGGGCGACGAAGGTGGCGATGACGCCAGTCTGGAGCACGTCCGTCCAGAGCAGCCGCTGCTCACCGAAGCAGGCGGGGAGGAAGCCGGCGGCCAGGATGACGAGGACGGCGAAGACCCGGGTGAGGGTGGGGAAGCCGGCCGCGCCGCAGCCCTTGGCCAGGTTGTGGAACTCGCCGGCGGCGACCCAGGCCAGCCAGGCGCAGAGCAGGGTGAAGACGGCGGCGCCGGGCACCCCCGGCCAGCCGAGGGAAAGCAGCGCCGCCGTGCCGAGGAGAAGACCGCTGACCAACCGCCACTTGAACATCTTGCCACCCTTCTCACGCCTCCCGGCGCCGGAATTCCGTTGCCCGTTGCCGAACCATCTTGACCAGCGATCCGGTTAGTGCTTGAAACTCTTTCAACCGCTAACTTCCGCTGACGATCCGCCAATCTCCAGTCACTCCCGCTATCATTTCCACCACGATTTCATCAAGCAATTGGTGTCAATTCGTGAAATTAGTGGACAAAAACCGCTTTGCCGCCGCCGGCGGCGCCGTGAAGATTTGTCGGCTGGGGATCAGACTCCGCCGAAGCGCCGCTGGCGGCGGGCATACTCCTCCAAGGCCAGGACAAACTCGGCGCGGCCGAAGTCCGGCCAGAGGCACGGGGTCACGTACAGTTCGGCGTAGGAGAGCTGCCAGAGCAGGAAGTTGCTGAGCCGCAGCTCGCCGCTGGTGCGGATCAGCAGGTCGGGGTCGGGCAGCCCCGCGGTGTACAGCTCGCCGGCGACCGTCTCCTCGGTGACCGCCTCGGGATCCAGGGTGCCGGCGCGCACCCGTTCGGCGATCCGGCGGGCGGCCCGGGCCAGCTCCTCGCGGCCGCCGTAGCTCAAGGCGAGGGTGAGCACGCCAGCCGTGTGGTGGGCCGTGCGGGCCATGACTTGTTCGAGGAGGGTCCGCGGCCCGGCGGGCAAGCGCTCGACCTGGCCGATGACGTGGAGCCGCAACTGGTGCCGGTGCAGATCCTTCTCCCGCTCGCGCAGGAAGCGTTCCAGGAGCCGCATCAGCGCCGCGACCTCCGCCGCCGGCCGGCGCCAGTTCTCCGTGCTGAAGGCGTACAAGGTCAGATAGGGGATCTTGAACTCGCCGCACAGCTCCACCACCCGGCGGACGCTCTCCGCGCCGGCCCGGTGCCCCTCGAGCCGCGGCAGCCCCCGGCCCTGGGCCCAGCGGCCGTTGCCGTCCATGATGATGGCAATGTGGCGGGGATGCGGGGGCGGGTTCAGTTCCGGCATGGCGCAACACCTCTTCGCGGCGAGTTCCGCTTTCGCTGGAATGGAATCAGGCGAAGAAGGTCTGGTCGCGGCCGGGGCCGACGGAGACGATGTCGATGGGGGCGCCGACCAGCTCGGAGAGGCGCCGGAGGTAGGCCTGGGCGTTGGCGGGGAGGTCGGTCCACTTCCGGGCCGGCGCGGTCGGCGCGCTCCAGCCCGGCAGCGTCTCATAGACCGGCCGCGCCCGCTCGACCACGGCCGGGTCGTCGGGCAGCTCCGTGTGGCGCACGCCGTCCACCTCATAGGCGACGCAAATCTGGAGGGCCGGCAGGCCGTCCAGCACGTCGAGCTTGGTCACCGCCAGGCCGGTGGTGCCGTTGAGCATGACGGCGTAGCGGGTGGCGACGGCGTCGAACCAGCCGCAGCGGCGGGGGCGGCCGGTGGTGGTGCCGAACTCGCGCCCGGTGGCCCGCAGCCGCTCGCCGGTGGCGTCGTTCAGCTCGGTCATGAACGGGCCGGAGCCGACCCGGGTGGTGTAGGCCTTGGCGACGCCGATGCTCCGGTGGATCTGGTTGGGGGGCACCCCGGTGCCGGTGCAGGCGCCGCCGGCGGTGGTGTTGCTGCTGGTGACGAAGGGGTAGGTGCCGAAGTCCACGTCCAGCCAGGTGCCCTGGGCACCCTCGAAGAGGATGCGGCGGTTCTCCCGGATCGCCTGGTGGAGCAGGAGGGTGGTGTCCCGCACCAACGGCGCCAGGGCGGCGGCGACCGGCTGGAGGGCGGCCCACTCGGCGTCAATGTCATAGTCGGTCACCCCGGCGCGCCGGAAGCGCTCCTGGTAGGCGGCGGCCTGCTTGCGGAAGAGCGCCTCCAGCCGGGCCGGGTCGCGCAGCTCGCCGGCGCGGATGCCGACGCGGTTGATCTTGTCGGAGTAGGCGGGGCCGATGCCGCGGCGGGTGGTGCCGATCTTGCCCTCGCCGAGCCGGCTTTCGTTGACGCCGTCCATGACTTGGTGGAAGGAGAAGACCAGGTGGGCCCGGGAGCTGATGAACAGCCGCCCGGCGGTGGCGATGCCGCGGGCCGCCAGGTCGGTCAGTTCCTGGTGCAGCCCCAGCGGGTTCACCACCAGGCCGTTGCCGATGATGCAGAGGGTGCCCGGGTGGAGGATGCCCGAGGGGATCAGGTGCAGTGCGTATTTCTCGGAACCGATCTCGACCGTGTGCCCGGCGTTGTTGCCGCCCTGGAAGCGGACGACGACCTCGGCCTGCTCGGTCAGCACGTCAATGATCTTCCCCTTGCCTTCGTCCCCCCACTGGAGGCCGACCAATACCGTGTTAGCCATGTCCAAACCTAACCTGAATTATTCACCACCCCGTCACGAAGGCCACGAAGTCCGAGCGAAGCCAATCTTCCCAGGAATGCCCCAGCCGGCCACGGGGGTCGCCGGCGGGGAATGACCCAAAAAACCAAAGAAATCAATGTAAGCCGGAGATGGGGGAAATCAATCCGCCCGGTGGCCTGGGCCGTTCGCAAACCCCGCCGGCGCCGTCTATAGTCTGGAGATTGGATTGTCCAGGGTCGCTTCCTCTCTCCGGACCGGCAAAAGGAGTGCGCGATGAATTGGCTGCTGAAACAGGGGCTGGCCCGGCTGCTGCCGCCATTGCTGGGATGGTTGCTGCTGCTCTCCGCCGCCGGCCAGGCCCCGTTGCTCGACGGCCTCGGGTTCGAGAGCGAAATCGTCCGGCGGGAGAAGGAGTTCCCGGTCACCCCGGGCCGGCCGCCGCCGGCCCGCCCCGCCCAGTTCTCCGGCGGCGAGGGGCTGCCGCCGCTGCCGTTGCCGGCGGTGCCGCTGCGGCGCACCGAGAAGAAGAACCCGCCGCGGCCGCCGGTGCTGGTGGCGAAGATCGCCGCCGGCCAGGCCGCCGACTGGGCCATGAATCCGGGGGATGTCGAGAACCTGCTGCGCTGGATGGCGGAGAACCTGAAGGTGCATTTCAGCTCCATCAACCTGCCGCTGGAGCGCATCCCCGAAAACCCCAAGGACGTGCCCGTGCTCTACCGCACCGGCCACCAAGCCTTCGAGTTCACCCCGGAAATCCGCCGCCAGCTCCGCGACTACCTGCTGAAGGGCGGAACCCTCGTCTTCGACACCTGCCACGGCCGCGGCGACTTCTTCTTCTCCGCCCTGCGCGAGATGCAGACCCTGGTGCCGGAGCGCCCCCCCTACCGCCTCACCGCCGGCCATCCCCTCTTCAACGCCTTCACCGAAATCAAGGACTTCAACTACCGCGCCGATGCCCGCCAGGCCGGCGCCAACCCCGCCGACCCCGGCATCATCGGCATCGATATCGACTGCCGCACCGCCGTCTTCCTCTTCCGCTGGGACGCCAGCTCCGGCTGGGACAACCGCGCCGACCAGGAGATGAAAGCCTGCTTCGGCTATTCCGTCGAGACCGCCCGCAAGCTCGGTGCCAACCTCATGGCCTACGTCACCGCCGAACACAGCACCGCCGTCCCCCTCAGCCGCGCCCTCCAGTTCGCCGACGCCTCCCCCGAGAAGAGCGGCAAGTTCCTCATCGCCCAGGCCACCTACGGCGGCCGCTGGCGCACCCGCGAAGCCGGCCTCTCCATGCTGCTCAACGTCTTCCATGAAAAGACCAAGACCCCCGTCCGCTTCGCCACCGAGGCGCTGCCGCTCACCTCGCCGCGCCTCAGCGAGGTGCCCTTCCTCTACCTGACGGGGCATGACGCCTTCCGGCTGACCGCCGCCGAGCAGGCCGGCCTGCGCCAGTACTTGCAGCGCGGCGGCATCCTCTTCGCCGAAGCCTGCTGCGGCCGCGAGGAGTTCGACCGCGCCTTCCGCCGCGAGCTGGCCGCCGCCCTCGGCGGCGCCGAACTCCAGCCGCTGCCGGCCACCCACCCGCTCTACCAGTACCCGAACCGCATCACCAGCGTCCAGCCCCGGCCGGCCCTCGCCAAGCGCGTCGGCGCCACGGGCAGGATGGCGCCGCGCCTCTTCGGCCTGAACCTGAACGGCAGCCTGGCCGTGATCTACAGCCCCGACGGCCTGGCCTGCGGCTGGGAGCTGGCCGAATGCCCCTACTGCCGCGGCTATGCCCCGCCCGACGCCCTCAACCTCGGCGTCAACATCCTCTCCTACGCGATCCTGCAGTGATTCCGGGGAGGGCGGCGTCCCGCAATCCAGGTTTTCCGGGCCCGGGCTGGGCCGCCGCCGCCGCTTCATCGGGGGTGTATATTGTGCCAAAACGGCGCATGGCGGCAACGGCGGAACTCGGCTCATGAAAGGCGGCACCCATTTCCTCGACCGGCTGATCGGACGGCTGGACCGGCTCGACCCGGCCAGCGTCCAGGCCTATGTCCTGCGGCTGGTGCGGGAGAAGGGGTTCCTGGAGACGGTCTTCAACACGATCAAGGAAGGGGTGGTGGTCATTGACCACGACCTGGCGATCCAGTACGTCAACCGCGCCGCCCGCAGCTTGCTCGGCCTGGGCGAGATCTGCGCCGGCGAACGGATCGACCGCTACCTGCGCGAGGTCAACTGGCGGCGGGTGATGACGGGCGACGGCGGGGAGTGGCAGCGGCTGGCGATGCAGGAGATCGAGGTCTTCTATCCCGTGCATCGGCTGTTGCGGTTCTATCTGCTTCCCTACCGGGACGTGGTGCCGGGGAGCGACCGCATCCCGATGGCGGTCCTGATCCTGCACGACGTCACCGAGCTGCGCCAGGATGCGCAGAAGAACCTGGAGTCGCAGCGGGTCAAGGCGATCACCATGCTGGCCGCGGGGGTGGCCCACGAGATCGGCAACCCGCTCAACAGCCTGACCATCCACCTGCAACTGCTGGATCGCCGGCTGCGGAAGGCGCCGGTGGCGGCGGCGGCGGCGGCCGAGCTGGTCGGGGTCGCCTTGCAGGAAGTGCAGCGGTTAGATGACATCGTCAACAACTTCCTCCGGGCCGTGCGTCCGGTGCCGCCCGACTTGCAGCCGGTGGCGCTGCGCGAGCTGATGCAGGAGGCGCTGGAGTTCATGCGCGCCGAGATCGAGGGGCGCGGCGTGCTGGTGGAGACGTTGTGGCCAGCCCAGGTGCCGATCATCCTGGGGGACAAGGCGCAGCTCACGCAGGCATTCTACAACCTCCTGAAGAACGCAATCCAGGCCATGCCGGAGGGGGGGCTGCTGCGCATTGCCGGCGAGGAGACGGACGAGTTCCTGGAGCTGCGCTTCGCCGACAGCGGCAAGGGGATCCCCGCCGAGGTCTTCCCACACCTGCTGGAGCCCTATTACACCACCCGCGCCGGCGGCAGCGGCCTGGGGCTGGTGATTGTCGACCGCATCATCCGCGCCCACGGCGGCGAACTCGGCATCGAGACGCAGCCCGGCGAAGGCACCGTCTTCACCCTGCGCCTGCCCCTGATCCACCGCCGCGTCCGCCTGCTGGGCGCCCCGGCGGGGGAAGGCGCGCCCCGCCCCCCGCCGCCCCAAGGCGAAGGAGAGCCCCCATGGAACCCGTCCGCCGGGAAGAATTGATTGCCGCGATGACGGCGACCTTTGGCGCGGATTCGCGGCGGATCCGCCACGCCCTGGCCGTGCTGGACTACGCCGAGCAGCTCCTCGCGGCGGAGCCGGGCGATCCGGCCACGGTCACCGCCGCGGCGCTCCTCCACGATATCGGCATCCCGGCGGCCGAACGCCAGCACGGCTCGGCGGCGCCGCGCTTCCAGGAGCTGGAGGGGCCGCCGATCGCCCGCGCCATCCTGGAACGGCTCGGCGTGGCGCCCGCGGTCACCGCCCATGTCTGCCGCATCGTCGGCTCCCACCACAGCGCCGGCGACATTGACACCCCGGAATTCCGGATCGTCTGGGACGCCGATTGGCTGGTCAACCTGCCGGAGGAGCATGGCGAGCTGCCGCCGGCCCGGCGCCAGGCCTTGGCCGACCGCGTCTTCCGCACCGCCACCGGCCGCCGCCTGGCCGCCGCCTACCTGGCCGGGGCGCCACCAACCCCATCCGCCGAGCCGCAGCCATGAAACCGGTCATCCTGATCATTGACGACGAGCGCAACACCCGCGAGGGGCTGGCCCGGGCGCTGCGCGAGGAGTATGCCATCCTCCTCGCCGAAAACGGCCGCGCCGGCCTGGAGCAGCTCCGGGCGCACCCCGAGGTGGACCTGGTGCTCACCGACCTGCGCATGCCCGAGCTGGACGGCATGGCCTTCATCCAGGAGGCCAACGCCCGCGAGAACCCGCCGCTGATCATCATGCTCACCGCCTATGGCACCTTGCAGACCGCCAACGAGGCGCTGGCCAAGGGCGCCTACGACTATCTCTCCAAGCCCGTTGACCTCGGCAACCTGGAGATGGTCATCCGCCGCGGCCTCGAGGCCCGCCGGCTGCGGGCCGAGAACCTGGCGCTGCGCGAGCAGATTGACCAGCACTACGGCCTGGCGGGGGTGATCGGCAATTCGCCGGCGATGGCGAGCGTGTTCGAGACCGTGCGCCAGGTCGCCCCGGCCAAGACCACCGTCATGCTCACCGGCGAGAGCGGCACGGGCAAGGAGCTGATCGCCCGGATCATCCACCGGCTCAGCCCGCGGGCGAAGAACCCCTTCCTGGTCGTCCACTGCGCCGCGCTCAACCCGAACCTGCTGGAGAGCGAGCTGTTCGGCCATGAGAAGGGCGCCTTCACCGGCGCCCATGAGCGCCAGCTCGGCCGCTTCGAGCGCGCCCAGGGCGGCACCCTGGTGCTGGACGAAATCGGCGAGATCGACGCCTCGACCCAGGTCAAGCTGCTGCGCGTCCTCGAAAACCGCACCGTCGAGCGGGTCGGCGGCAGCCAGTCCATCGAGATTGACGTGCGCCTGATCGCCGCCACCAACAAGGACCTCAAGGCGCTGGTCGGCGCCGGCAAGTTCCGCGAGGATCTCTACTACCGGCTCAACGTCGTGCGCGTCGAGCTGCCGCCCCTGCGCCGGCGGCCGGAGGACATCCCGCTGCTGCTGAACCATTTCCTGAAAGTGTTCAGCGAGGAGAACGGCAAGCCCATCCATGGCTTCACTTCCGAGGCGCTGAAGATGCTGGCCGCCCACTCCTGGCCGGGCAACGTCCGCGAACTCCGCAACACCGTGGAGCGGATGGTGGTGATGGCCCGCGGCACCAGCCTGAGCCTGGGCGACGTCCCGGCCGAGCTTCGCGCCGCCGTCGCCGCCGAGCTGGCGCAGGGGGGGGCGGCCCGGCCGGCGGCGGCGCCCGGAACCCCGGAAAGCGACGGCGGCACGCTGGACCTCGCCTCCCAGGAGCGGGCGCTCGTCCTCCGCGCCCTGCGGGAGTGCAACGGCAACCGTTCCCAGGCCGCCCGCAAGCTCGGGATCGGCCGCCGCACCTTGTACCGCAAGCTTGAGGAGTATGGCATTTCCGGCAACGGCTGAGGCCGCTTAAGGCTCAACCCCTCCATCATCCACTTCGGGAAATTCGGGGAATTCGTGGATCGTATCCGATCAATGCCGTCGCCGCCGGTGGCCCGCTGGCGGGAGCGCCTGGCCGGCGGCCTGCTGGCGGCACTGGTGCTGCTCCTGCCGCTGAAGCTGGGGAGCATTGCCGCGCCGAGCGAGATCCCGCTGCTGCCGGCGGACGTGTGGGAATGGCTGTTCGGCATCTGGCCGATGTTCCTGGCGCCGGCGCTGGGCGGGCTGGCGCTGGCGGCGGTGGCGGCGCTGCTGCCCGTGCCGCGGCTCGGGTGGCGGGAAGGGGTTGCGGTGGGAATGTGGCCGTTGTTCGCGCTGACGCTGCTGCCTGGGCTGCTGGCCACCACGGAAACCGATGCCGCCGGGCTGACGGCCGCGCATTGGCTGGGGGTGGCGGCCCTGGCGCTGGCCACGGGGTGGGCGGTGGCGGTGGCGCCGCGGCTGCGCGGCTGGTTGCTGGCGGCGGTGGCGGCGGGGACGCTGGCGGTGGCGTGGAGCGGCTGGCAGCAGCGGGCCTTCGGCGGGCTGGCGGAAACCGAACGCCGGGCCGTGGCCGCCATGGCCGGCCAGCCGGAACTGACGCTTACCGAGGTGCCGGTGGCGCGGGCCCGGCTGCTGGCCGCGGCGGCGGCGCAGGGGGCGACCGGGCGGCGGGATTTCCTGAACCGCCTGGCCCAGCGGCGCGCGTTCGGCCCGTTCGCCTACCCGAACAGCTACGCGGCGCATCTGCTGCTGACCCTGCCGCTGCTCGGCGTCCTGGCCTGGCGGGCCGGTGGCCGGTTTGCGCCGGCCCGGGTCAGCCGGCCGCTGTTCGCCGCCGGCGCGCTGCTGGTGGGCGGTGGGGCGCTGGCCATGAGCGAAAGCCGGGCGGGCATCCTGGCCCTGGGCGGCGGGCTGGCGGCGGCGGGCTGGTCCCTGCCGCTGTCGGGGTGGCGGCGGCACCGGGGCTGGGTGGCGGCAGTGCTGCTGGCGCTGGCCTTGGCCGGGGTCTGGGCGGCGGGTCTGGGCCAGGCACGCGGGTTGGGGACGGTGGCGACGCGGCTGCAATACTGGCGCGGGGCAACGCGGATGGTCGTGGCGCATCCGCTGGCCGGCGTTGGCCACGGGGAGTTTTTCCCCTGGTACATGCGGCTCAAGCGGCCGGCGGACGAGGAGACGCGCCAGCCACATGCGATGGTGCTGGGATACGCGGCGCAAGGTGGCCTGCCCTGCGGGCTGGCGGCCCTTGGCTGTTGTCTGGTTCCGCCGCTCCTGCTCCGGCCGCGCCCCGGCGCCGGGCTGTGGACGGTGGCGGCGGCGCAGGCGGGGCTGTTGGCCTGGGGGCTGCACGCCCAGGCCGATTTCAACAGCGAAATTCCGGGCACCGTCATGCTGGTGGCCCTGCTGCCCCTGTTGGTGCCGCCAGGCGCGGCGGAAGCCGGCGCCGCCGCCCCTTCCCGGCGGCCGCCGGCGGCCGGCTGGCTTTTCCGCGGCGGCGCGCTGGTGGCCGGGCTGGCCGTGGCCGCGGGCGGGCTGTGGCGGGCGCCGGGCGAGCTGCACTTCCGCCGGTTGGCGGCAGCCTTGGAGGGGCGGCCGGCGGCGCGGGAAGTGGTTCTGCCGGCCGCGGCCGCCGCCCAGCGGGCCATGCCCTGGAACCCGGCGCCGCCGCTGATGTTGGGCGCCTGGGCGGAAAGCCAGGGGCTGCATGGCTTGGCCCGGGACGCCTATGCGGCGGCGGCGAGCCGCGCCCCGCACCGGGGCGGCTTGTGGCGGCGCCTGGCCCGCGCCGCCGCGGCCGCGGGTGACGCGCCGCTGGCCGCCGCCGCCGAGGAGCGGGCGGCGCTCTGGAGCCCGGCCGCGGCGGAAGATTCCGGGGACGCCGGAGCGCGGATTCCGCCGCCGGAGTAGGTGGCGGCCGCGGCGCTTGCAACCGCGGCGCGCTGGCCTTATAGTTCCAACGATGCCCGGCGAGGGCTCCGAGATGGCAATGGCTTGCAAGCGAAGGGGAAACAGCCATGAAGGCAAGGAACCTGTTGGGAGTCCTGGCGATCCTGGCCCTGGCCGGTGCGGCGGTGGCGGCGGAGAAGCGCATCGGCGTCAATTTCGTGGGGGCGGCACCGGAGAGCCAGACTCTGGCCGCGGACGCAGTGGCGGGTGCCGAAGAGGTGGCGCAGGCCCACTGGAACAATCTGGAGATCACCCAGGATGACGCCAATGGCCATGGGAACAGTGGCGGCCTGGAGAAGGTTGTGGACGGCACGGGGGGCGTCGTCCGCGGCCTCAGCGTCATGGTGGCGGCGACGGAAAGCACCCAGGTCTGGCCGGTCACCGGTGCCGGCTGGGGGTTCGAGGGCGCCAACTTGACCATGCAGTTGGGGCATCTCCATCCGCAGGCCAGGATCACCGTCAAGGGAATTCCCTATGCCAAGTACGATGTCTACGCTTATGCCGCGGCGGGCGACAACGGTGGGCAGGGGAGCGTGACGATCGCGGTGGCCGGCACCGCCACTGGCAAGGTGGCCTTGCCGCCCATCCGCTTCTACAATTTCAAGTGGCTGGGGGGGAAGTTCGTCCCGGCCACCGCCACCACCCTGGAGGAGGCGCAGAAGTCCGAGGGTAGCAACTGCGTCGTCTTCAAAGGCAACAGCGCGAAGGCGTTCACGCTCGATTGGGACGGCAAGCTCGGCGGCGGCTGGACCGGCGTTTCCGCGATCCAGATCGTCCCCGCCCCCTGAGCGGCGGGGGACCTGCCGTCCAGGCAGTTCTTCGCAAGGCGGGAGATGGTGCTGGGTGAGGGCGATTGCCGGGCGGGGCAAGGCCCGTTTCGAGGGCTGTCGGTGGCCAGCGATGGCTTTCGACTATCACCCCGGCCCCCGGCAGGTCCCCGCCGGGGGAGCCGCCGGCGCCGTGCTTTGGCGGGCCAGCTCCCCGCGCCCCCCGTGGACTCCGGGCGAACCTCCGCCGGCCTGGCGCCCCCTCCCCGGGGCGGCTGTTGCCTGTCAAGGAATCGAGGTTATAGTAGAGTCAAGCAAAGTCCGCGTCGGGCGACCGGCAGCGGGCTTTTTTGCAAACAGCGCTCCGGGGCGGCTGGGCCGCGCCGGGGTGGTGAGGAGAAGCGGATGCGCATCCTGGTGCTCAACGGACCGAACTTGCAGCTTCTCGGGCGGCGTGAGCCGGCCATTTATGGTCGGCTGACGTTGGCGGACCTGGAGGCCCTCGTCCGCCGCACCGCCGCCGAGCTGGGGGTGGCGGTGGAGTTCCGGCAGAGCAACCACGAGGGGGAGCTGCTGGACTGGATCGGCGGCGCGCCGGGGACGTTCGCCGGCATTTTGCTCAACCCCGCGGCCTACACCCACACCAGCGTGGCGTTGCGCGACGCCCTGGCCGGCGCGGGGCTGCCCGCCGTCGAGGTGCATCTTTCCAACATCCACGCCCGCGAGGCGTTCCGTCGGCAGTCGCTGACGGCGGCGGTGTGCGTCGGCACCTTGTGCGGCTTCGGGGCCGCCGGCTATGAATTCGGGTTGCGGGCGCTGGTCCGCCACCTTCGGGACAACCCAGAGAAGAAGGGAAGTGAATGCAGATGAACATTGACGAGATTTCCCGCATTGCCAGTTTGATGACGGACCATGACCTGACCGAGTTCGTCGTCGAAAGCCCCGAGATCAAGCTATCGATCAAGCGCAACCGCGACCTGCCGGCGGTGCCGGTGACGATGGTGGCGGCGCCCGTGGCGGCGGCCCCGGCGGCCGCCCCCGCCGCCGCGCCGGCCCCGGCCGCCGACGCCCCCGCCGCCGCGCCGGCCAAGACGATTGACTCGCCGATCGTCGGCACCTTCTACGCCGCGCCGGCGCCGGACGCCCCGGCCTTCGTGAAAGCCGGCGATGCGGTGCAGGAGGACACGGTGGTCTGCATTATCGAGGCGATGAAGGTCATGAACGAGATCAAGGCCGAGAAGTGCGGCGTCATCAAGACGGTGCTGGTGGAGAACGGCAAGCCGGTCGAGTTTGGCCAGCCGCTGTTCGAGATCGTCGAGGGCTGACCGCCCGCGCCGGCCGCCCGCCATCCGTTCCCATCCCGTACAGGAAGCTTGGAATGTTCTCACGAATCCTGATTGCCAACCGCGGCGAAATCGCCCTGCGCATCGTGCGCGCCTGCAAGGAACTCGGCATCCGCAGCGTGGTCGTCTATTCCCAGGCCGACCGCGACACCCTGGCCGTGGCGATGGCGGACCACGCCATCTGCATCGGCTCGGCGGCGAGCAAGGAAAGCTACCTCAAGATTGACCGCCTCATCGCCGCCGCCGAACTCTATGACGTCGATGCGATCCATCCGGGCTACGGCTTCCTGTCCGAGAACGCGCATTTCGCCGAAGTCTGCGAAAGCTGCAAGGTCAAGTTCATCGGCCCCAGCCCGGAGGCCATCCGGGCGATGGGCGACAAGGCGCAGGCCCGCAAGACCATGATGGCCGCCAAGGTGCCGGTCATCCCCGGTTCCAAGGACATCATCAAGGACGAGAAGGAGGCGCTCGCGCTCGCCCATGAGATGGGCTACCCGGTGATCATCAAGGCGGTGGCCGGCGGCGGCGGCAAGGGGATGCGCGTCGTCCACAACGACCCCGCCCTGGTCCAGGGCTTCCACGCCGCCCGCCGCGAGGCCGAGATGGCCTTCGGCAACGGCGACGTCTACATCGAGAAATACATCATCAACCCGCGCCACATCGAGTTCCAGATCCTGGCGGACGAGCACGGCAACGTCATCCACCTCGGCGAGCGCGACTGCTCCCTGCAACGCCGGCACCAGAAGGTCATCGAGGAGGCGCCCAGCCCGATCATGGACGAGAAGCTGCGCAAGCTGATGGGCGACGCGGCGGTCAAGGCGGCGCGGGCGGTCAAGTACAGCGGGGCCGGCACCATCGAGTTCCTGGTCGGGGCCGACCGCAAGTTCTATTTCATGGAGATGAACACCCGCATCCAGGTGGAGCATCCGGTGACCGAGATGATCACCGGCATCGACCTGGTCAAGGAGCAGATCCGCGCCGCCGCCGGCGAACGGCTGCGCTTCGCCCAGAAGGACGTGCAGCCCCGGGGGCACGCCATCGAGGTGCGGATCAATGCCGAGAACTGGGCGAAGAACTTCGCCCCGAGCCCCGGCAAGATCAGCAACTACCTGCCGCCCGGCGGCCCGGGCGTCCGGGTTGATTCCCATGTCTATCCCGGGTATGTTATCCCGCCGAATTACGACAGCATGATCGGCAAGCTGATCGTCCACGGCGCCGACCGGGAAGAGGCCATCCTCCGCGCCCGCCGGGCCTTGGACGAATTTGTGATCGAGGGGGTTTCGACCTCCATCGGCTTCGCCCGGATGCTGCTCGACCGCGAGGACATTGTCCGCGGCGAGTACAGCACCAGCTACGTGGAGAAGATGCTGGAAGCCGGGATCCCCCCCGTTCCCGACGCCGGCCACCAGTGAACCCCAGACCGACCGCCGCCGCGGCAGAGGACTAGGATGCCCCCACGCAAGAACATCATCGCCGACACCGCCCCCGCGCCGGACCTCGCCCCAACGGCTGACCGCCGGGTGACGGCGGAGGGCGAAATCCGCATCTCCGACCAGGTGATCGGCGCCATTGTCCGCAAGTACACCCTGGAAGTGCCGGGGGTGATCCGCTTCGCCACCAAAAGCCTGGTCGGCGGGCTGGTCGAGATGATCGGGCGCAAGAGCCCCGACAACAACATTGTCGTCGAATGGGATGGCGACCAGGTGGACGTGTCCGTCAACCTGGTGCTGGCCTTCGGCTGCAACGTGCCCGAAGTCGCCGCCACCGTCCAGGAAGTGATCCGCGCCAAGGTGCGGGAGATGACCGGCAAGGGCGCCGGCCGCGTCAACGTGACGGTGCAGGATTTGGAGGAGCCGCGGAACGCCGCGCCGGGGCTGCCCGAGTTCAGTTGAGCCGCGGCGGGCCAACGCCGGATTGGAGAAGCCAAAGATGAACGAGATGTGGCAGTCGCTGACGGGCTGGCTTTGCAGCGCCCAGAACGTCTACGGGATCTTCTTGGACAATTTCCTCACCGGGCTGGCCGCCGGCCTGCTGCTGGCGCTGCTGGCGCTGCTGCTCGGCCTGCTGATCCGCCGGCGCAACCGCGGGCGCGGCATCATGGTCAGCGGCGACGCCGGCTTCCTCTTCGTCACCCCCGAGGCGGTCCGCGAATTCGTCGGCCGCGTCTTGGAGGAGGTCGGCGGCGTCACGCTCCGCGCCATGGAGCTGCGGCAGCGGGGCGACGACTGCGAGATGACCATCGGCATCCAAGTCTCGGCGGATGCGGATGTGCGTAGCCTCGTCGATGAGATCCGGATACACATCATCCGCCAGGCGGTCGCCAAGCTCGGGTTGCAGAAGACCCTGAAGGTCAATGTCAACATCCGCGGCTTTGAGCGGGGGCTGGCCGGCAAGCGTGCCGACAAGGCGGGCGACATCCCCAAGCGCAACGTGATGACCGGCTTCCCGACCCTCAGCGGCGAGTGAGCCGCGGCGGCGCCCTTAGCCGAATTATTCAGGCGCTTCCGGCTTTTGCGTGGCATGTTGCAAACGCCCATGCGAAAAAAACGCGGCCGTTAGCCTGGGAAAACCGCCCAGCATCGGCCATGGCCGGGCCGGCCCGAAACCGCCGCGCCGGCCCGGTGGGGGGTGGGGGGCGGAGCTTGACAACTCCATTCCTTCCACTACATTACGCCTCACAACGTCGGTAGCCAGCCGATGGGTGGGGCCCCCTGCCCTGCCTCCCCAAACCCGCCTTGCGGAGTGGCCGCCGCTTCAGGAGACGACGCATCATGGGCACTAGCAGCGGCGATCCCCAGGAACTCCTTTTCACCCTCCCCGAACCCCGGCAGATCACGCTCACCGGCGGCCTGACCGACCTCTCCGCGGATGTGCGGCTGGTCACCGCCAACGTCTTCCCGCTCTACCGCAAGACCATGCGCACCGTGCTCGCCGCCGCCGGGATCCGGGTGGTCGCCAACAAGAAGCGGTTCATCATCGACATCCGGGTCGAGTCGCCGGAAACCCTCGATTTCACCGACGTGCCCGCAGCGGCGCGCGAGGAATACTACGAAATCGACCTCCAGGACAACGCCGTCACCGTCCGCACCGCCACCCAGCTCGGCGCCCTTTGGGGCAGCCACACCCTCGCCGGCATCTACAAGGCGAAGAACCGCGGCCTGGGCATCCCCAACCTCCGCCTGCGCGACTGGCCCGACCATCCGCGGCGCGCCGCCGCCATCGCCAATGCCTGGGGGCTCGACCGCCTCGCCCCCGAGGAATGGTCCGCCATTTTCGAGCGCCTCTCCGCCGTCAAGCTCAACGCCGTGGGGCTGCCCCTCGACGGCGGCTGGTGCGCCGGCCGCCCCGGCACCTTCGCCCCGGGCCCGCTCCTCCCCTTCCCCGAGCACCCCGAGGCCGACCGCGAAATCCACCTGAGCTGGTACTCGCCCAACCTCAAGACCTGGAAGGCCGACAAGTACCTGCCCAAGTTCCACATGGCCGACCCCACCACCGGCGACTACCTCAAGCAGATCCTCAGCCTGGCGCAGGAGAACGGCCTGACCCCCTTCCCGGTGGTCAGCACCCTCGGCGAGGCCACCGCCATCCCCCGCCTCCTCCCCCAGACCGCCGCCCAGCCCGCCAGCGGCGCCCGCCTGCAAACCTTCTGCCTCTCCAAGCCGGAGACCCGCACCCTCCTCGGCCTCTATTACGACGGGATGCTCACCCGCTTCTTCCCCGCCGAGGGCACCCCCCTCTTCATGCTCGACCTCGCCTTGCCCGACCCCAAGGCGCTCTGCACCTGCCCGGCCTGCAAGAAGAAGAAGCCGGAACAGCTCCTCCAGGCGCACCTGGCCTGGCTCGCCAGCCGCCTGGCCGCCAAGGGGGTCCAGCAGATCCTGGTCAACGACCGGCTGCCCGCCGACCTTGGCCAGGCCGTCTTCAGCGCCGCCTTCGCCAAGGAGCTGCGGAAACAGGGGCTGTTCGACCGCTTCGCCCTGGTCACCCGCGCCCCGGCGGCCGCCGCCAAGGGGAAGAAGGCCGCCGCCCCCGCCGCGGAGTGGAACCGCTGGTCCGCCCCCGACCTCGAACCGGCCGTCTGGCTGCCGGCCGAAGCCGCCGCCACGGCGATCAAGGCCGCCATCCCCGCCGGCTTCAAGGCCGGCATGGCCGGCACCCTGCTGGAAACCATGTGGGACACGCAATCCCTGGAAGTCGCCGCCAACTTCGCCAACTTCGCCTGGCGCGCCGCCGCGCCGCTCCCCGCCTGGCGCCCCGCCGCCCAGGTCGCCACCCTCATCCTGGGCGATGATGCCGGGACCTTCGCCCAATGCCTGGCCCAGCTCGGCGCCGCCGTCGCCGCCAGCCCCGGCTCGCCGCTCGCCCCCGCCCTGCGCGCCGCCCCCTTCCTGACCACGGTCATGCCGCCCAATGAGCGGGGCGAATACGATTTCGCCGCCTTCGCCGACCAGGCCGACCCCAAGGCGCTGCGCCAGCACCTCAAGAGCCTCGTCCCCGCCGCCCAACAGGTCATGGCCGCGCTCGGGGCGATGCTCGACCGCGAGAGCAAGCCCGCCGACATCGAGCTGGTGCGGAGCCTGCTCTGCGAGGCGGTCCGCCTCGCCAGCCTCGGCCAGACGCTGGATTTGCTCCTGGCAAGCCGCGAGCTGGCCGCCAAAAAGCCCGACCCCAAGGCGCTCAAGGCCGTGCAGGGCGCCCACGCCGTCATGCTCGACCACCTGCTGCTCACCGAGAACCGGCGGAACAAGCTCACCGCCCCGCTGAAACTGGCCGAGTTCAGCCCGCTGCTCGGCCTGGCGGAACAGCTCCAGGCCGCCCTCCAGGAGGCGCTCGGCCAGAAGCGGAAGGCGGTGGAGCTGAACTGGAGCTGGAAGTTCCCAGTGCTGCCATAAGCCAGCCCAGGCACCGGGGCGGGGGCTGAAGGGCGGCCGCTCCAGGCCGCGCCGGATCTCGGTGAGCAGTTGCCTTTTGCGGCACAAAGCAAGGACGTCGCCGGGGCCGTCGTGCTCGGCTGAGCCGCCGGCGAAGCGTCCTTACCGCTGGTTCGTCGGCAGCTTGGAGCCCGATCCGCGGACGGCGGCCAGGAACTCCGGGTAGCGGCGGTAGTAGTCGGCTTCCGAATAGACGTCGGAGGCGAGGACGAGGCAGACCGCGCCGGGGGAGAAGTTGACGAGGTCCTGCCAGACCAGGCGCGGCAGGAAGAGGCCGACGTGGGGCTGATCCAGGTGGTGGGGCTGCTTGGCGAAGCCGTCGTCGAGGATGATGTCGAAGCTGCCGGCGAGGGGGATGATGACTTCGTCGTGCCACTTGTGGGCGTGGCCGCCGCGGCTCTGGCCGGGGGCGATGCCGTAGAGGTAGAAGACCCGCTTGATCGCGAAGGGCAGGTGGCGTTCGCCCTCCACGAAGCTGAGGCTGCCGCGGGGGTCGCTGATCTTGGGGAATTCGAGGAGCCTGACTTGTTCCAATCCCATCGCTTTGCTGTCCTTTCACTTGCCAATGCAGAAGCGGGCGAAGACGGCGTCGAGCACGTCGGGGGAGCGGGTCTTGCCGGTGATCAAGCCGAGTTCGAGCCGGCAGCCGCGCCAGTCCAGGGCGGCCAGTTCCCAGCGTTCCGCGGCCACCTGGCCGAGGGCCGCGGCGGCGTGGTCCCGGGCCCGTTCGATCCGCGCTGCCTGCCGTTCGTTGACGGCGAATTCCGGCTCCTGTTCGTGGCCGGCGCCCAGCCGTTCCTCCAGCCGGTCGAGGAGGGCGTCGAGCCCTTCGCCGGTCCGGGCGCAGACCCGGGCCTCCCCAGTTGCGGAGTCCGCGGCGCCGGCGAGATCCATCTTGTTCAGGACGCGGATCACGGGGGTGGCGCCCAGGTCCGGCGCCGGCTCGCGGCGGTCGGAGGGCAGGGCGCCATCCCGCAGCCAGAGCACGGCGTCGGCCTCGGCGAGGGCGGCGTGGGCGCGGCGGATGCCGTCCGTCTCCACTTCGTCGGCGCTCTCGCGCAAGCCGGCGGTGTCAACGAGGCAGACGGGCCAGCCGCGGATGAGGAGCTGTTCCTCCAGCACGTCGCGGGTGGTGCCGGGAATGGGGGTGACGATGGCGCGGTCGCGGCCGAGGAGGGCGTTGAGCAGGCTGGACTTGCCGGCGTTGGGCGGGCCGGCAATGACCACCCGGTAGCCGTGGCGCAGGATCTCGCCGGTGTGGCGGGTGGCCAGCAGCCCCTCCAGCATTTGCCGCAGCTCCTCGCCGCGGCACTGGATTTCCCGGGGCTCGGCCAGGGCCAGCGCCTCCTCCGGGAAGTCCAGCCGCGCCTCCATTTCGCTGAGGAGCCATTCCGCCTGGGCCTCGGCCGCGTCCAGCCGCCGGCCGAAGGCGCCGGCGAGATGGCGTTGGGCGACGCGCAGGGAGCGTTCCGACTGGGCGGCAAGGATGTCGGCCACCGCCTCCGCCTGGGTCAGGTCGAGCTTGCCATTGAGGAAAGCGCGGCGGGTGAACTCCCCCGGCTCGGCCGGGCGCGCCCCGGATTCGAGGAGGCGGCGGAGCACGCACTGCGCCGCCAGCCGCCCGCCGTGGGTGAAGAGTTCGACCATCTCCTCGCCGGTGTAGCTGGCGCCGGCCGCGTAGCGCACGCCGGCCACCTGGTCCAGCACCGCGCCGTCCGCCGCGGCGATGTGGCCGAGGGCCAGATGCCGCACCGGCTGCCGCGCCAGCCCGCCCGCCGGGCGCCAGGCGGCGGAGGCCACCGCCCACGCCGCCGGGCCGGAAACGCGGATGACGGCGATGGCGCCGCCCAGGGCGCTGCTGATGGCGGCAATCGTGTCGGAATTGCTGGCCGTCATGTTTTTTTCATCTCGGATCCGCGCTTTTTTTTTTGCCAAGACATGCTAATATAGCCGGACGCGGAGTTTCGGCTCAGCCCCAGTGTCCCCATGCTTGCCGGCCAGCAAGGATTTCGTTGCATGCCTTTGCCCATCAAAACGTTGAAGGATATCACGCCATCCGTCCGCAAGCTCCATGACCGGGCCTTGCAGGCGATTGCCCAGAAGAACTACCCCTACGCCCTGGAAATGCTGCACCTGCTGCTCCACGCCGAACCCGGCTTCGTCGAGGGGCACCGGATCCTGCGCCAGACCCAGCTCGACAAGGTTGGCGGCCAGCCGAACGCGCTGCGTTCCGCCCTGGCCATGCTCACCACCTGCATCCCCATCCAAGTCAAGGGGCCGATGCTGCTCAAGCAGGGCAAGGCCAAGGAGGCGTTGGAGCTGGCGGAAAAGGCGCTGGACGCCGATCCCACCTCGGCGGCCATCCTCCAGTTCCTGGCACTGGCGGCCAAGGAGTGCGGGTTCGCCGAGATCGCCGTGGACGCGCTGGCCACCGCCGCCCAGCTCTATCCGGCCAACCTCGCCGTCCTGAAGGCGCTTTCCCAGGCCTATGAAGAGACGGAGGACTTCCAGAAGGCGCTCGCCACCTGGCAGCAAGTCAAGCAACTCAACCCCACCAACAGCGAGATTGACAACGACCTCAAGCGCCTCTCCGCCTTGGCCGCCATGAAGGCGGCCAAGTGGGAAAAAGCGGAATCCTACCGCGACATCATCAAGGACAAGGAGCAGGCCCAAACCCTCGAGCAGCAGGGCCGCATCGCCGCCAAGGACGAAGGGACGCTACAAAGCCTCACCCGCGCCACCGAACAGGAGGTGCGCCAGCAGGAGACCAACGCCAACCTGCTCAAGCTGGCCGACCTCTACCGGCGGAGCAAGCAGTACGCGAAAGCCTTGGCCACCTACCAGCGCAGCGTCGAGGTTTCCGGCGTGCTCGACCCGACGGTGGAGGAGGCCATGACCGATGTCAATTCCGCCATCTTCGACGAGCAGATCGCCGCCCTCCAGGGACAGCCCGGCCAGGAACCGCGCATCGCCGAGCTGGAACGGCAGCGGGACGAGATGATCCTCCAGCGTCTCCTGAAGCGCGTGGAACGCTATCCCAACGACGCCAACTACCGCTTCGACCTCGGCGAAATGTACTGGAAGCTGGAGCTGTTCGACAAGGCCATGCAGGAGTTCCAAGTCGCCCAGCGCAGCCCGCAATACCGCCTCCGCGCCCTGGCCTACATGGGCAAGTGCATGGTCAAGAAGGAACTCCACGAACTCGCCAGCGAACAGTTCAAGCTCGCCTTGGAAGGGCTCGAAAAGAACGACCCGGAGCGCAAGGAGGTGCTCTACAACCTCGGCACCACCTACGAACGGCTGAACCGTCCCGACGACGCCCTCGCCGCCTTCCGGGAACTCTATTCGCTGGACGTCAACTACCGTGACATCGCCAGCCGCATGCAGGCCTACTTCAAGAAAGGGTGATCCTGACCACCCTGTGGACAACCGCTGTGGAAAAGCTGTGGATGACCCGACAAGAACCTTGCCCACAGCCTTGCCCACAGCCCACCCCGGGGTTGCCAACAGCCGCCAGGAACCTTCATTCCGCTTCGTTCCAAAGTGTTACGCAACCGGTTAACATGCTGACAACCCCCTATTGATACAAGTTCTGAATCTTTTCCTGACCTCTTCTTATCAAGGAGCCATTCCATGCAACTCGTGATTCCGCAAGACAAGCTGTCGCAGGCGCTGAAGAAGGTGCTGAACGCCATCTCCAGCCGCACCACCCTGCCCATCCTCAACAACGTCCTCCTGGAGGCCGCCGAGGGCAAGCTGACCATCACCGGCACCGACCTGGAATTGAGCATCCGCACGGAAGCGCCGGCCCTCGTGGGGGAAAGCGGCACCACCACGGTTCAGGCCAAGAAGTTCGCCCAGATCGTCGCCGCCCTCCCGGCCGGCGAAGTCACCCTGGTCAGCGACGCGAACAACCAACTCACCATTTCCTGCAAGAAAGCCAAGTTCAAGCTGGTCGGCAAGGACGACGCCGAGTTTCCGCGGGAGACGCCGCCGGAGAATTCCTGGTCTTTCGTCACCACCTGCGGCGAGCTGCGCAAGGTGGTCGAAAAGGTCGCCTATGCCGCCACCCCCGACGAGAACCGGCGCGTCCTCAATGGCATCCTCCTCAGCCTCCGCGGCGGCCAGCAGACCTTGGCCGCCACCGACGGCCGCCGCCTGGCCATGGTCGAACGCCCCCTGCCCGAAGGGGTGGAAGGGGAGGGCGACGTGATCCTGCCGCCCAAGGCGGTCAGCGAAATCGGCAAACTCGGCGCCGATGACGCCAAGCTCACCGTCCAGCTCAGCGACCGGCGCGTCGCCTTTGTCACCGCCGACACCATCGTCACCTCCAAGCTGGTGGAAGGCACCTATCCCAACTACCGCCAGGCGATCCCCGTCAGCTTCTCCCAGAACCTCACCATCCCCCGCGAAGAATTCCTCGACATCCTTGGCCGCGTCTCGATGGTCTTGAGCGAAACCAGCTCCTCGGTGAAGCTGAAGCTGGAGAAGGCGCTCATGAACGTCAGCGCCAGCAGCAGCGAAATCGGCGAGTCCGACGAGCCGCTGGAAGTCTCCTACGAGGGCAAGCCGGTCATCGTCGCCTTCAATCCCCAGTTCCTCATCGAGCCGCTCAAGCACTTGGAAAGCGAACACGTCACCATTGATTTCAACGACGAGTTCAGCCCGGTCCGCATTTCCGGCGACGAGGGGTTCCTCTGCGTGATCATGCCGATGCGGGTTTGAACCACGCCGCGGCCAGGGCTGGCATCGCGTCCGGGTGCCGGCTTTTCCCATGCCACCTTTCTCCCTTGTCCTCCAACGCCTTGAACTGGAGCGGTTCCGCAACCATGGGCAGACCCACCTGGAATTCGCCCCCGGCCTGAACCTCTTCACGGGGCGCAACGGCCAAGGGAAGACGAACATCCTGGAGGCCATCCACTACCTGGCCATCCTGCGCTCCTTCCGGGCACGCCAGCTCCGGGAACTGGTCCAATGGGGCGCGGAGGGGTTCCGCTTGGCGGCGATGCTTTCACCCGTGGCCGATGGCTTGCCGCCACTGCGGCTGGCGGCGGCCTTCGGCAAGGAACGTGCCCTGGCCGTCAACGGCGCGCCGATCGCCCGCGGCAGCGAATTCATCCACCGCTTCCTCTGCGTCGCCTTCATTCCCGAGGACATCGCCCTGGTCCGCGGCCCTTCCGCCGACCGCCGCCGCTTCCTCGACATCCTGGTCAGCCAGCTCGACCCCACCTACCTCCATCACCTCCACCGCTTCCACGTCGCCCTGAAATCGCGCAACAGCCTGCTGCGGAGTCCGCACCCCGGCGACCGGAGCAGCCGCCAGGCCTGGGACCGGCTGCTGCTGGAAACCGGCGCCGAAGTCATCTGCCGCCGGCAACAACTGCTGCCGCGGCTGGAAAAACAGTTGCAACTCGAGGCGGCCAGCTTTTTCCGGAACGATCCCGCCGCCCCAGCCATGGGACTGCGCTACGAACCGGGCACCCCGCGCCTGGCCGCCGCCACCGCCGCGGACCGCGGCGGCGAATGCCCGCCCGCCCTGGTCCTGCTCCGCCTCGAGGAGGCCCTGGCCGCCAATTCCGGGCGGGACGAACGCGAGGGGATGACCACCTGGGGACCACAGCGCGACGACCTCGGCCTGCTCCTCGCCAACCGCCCCCTGGAAGCCTACGGTTCCGAAGGGCAGTGCCGGGCCATGGCGCTCCTGCTGCGCCTGGCCGCCGCCAAACTGCTGCACGGCGAGCGCAAGGGGTTGGCCTTGCTCGTTGACGACGTGCTCGGCGAACTGGACCAAACCCGCCGCGCCGCCTTTTGGGAACTGCTGCCCGCCGACGCCCAGATCTTCTTCACCTGCACTGAACCGCCGCCCGAGGCCGCCCGCCGCGCCGCCAGGCAGTTCCAGGTCACCGCCGGCACGGTCGCCTGAGAGTTCTGTTGGCAAGGCTACGGCGGACAGCCGCACGCTTGTGTGAGACTTGTTTCCGGTTTTTCGACAGGCGATAACATCGGGCATGTCGGATCCATGTCCATTTCCATGGGGTTCAGGTTGGGCGTTTGGCTGGGGTTGGTTTCACCGCCGC
>Ga0265297_10000667_pt1 | contig 96499 bp, 73 predicted proteins | sample Munlanlwell13791_FD_192502 | JGI IMG/M metagenome (GOLD analysis project Ga0265297, IMG submission 192502) | Leachate microbial communities from a municipal landfill in Southern Ontario, Canada - Leachate well 137-91 | ecosystem: Engineered > Solid waste > Landfill > Unclassified | place... | reverse complement strand
GCAATGACAAAATGCGGCGACCCTCCGCCCGCGACCTCGTGCGACTCCTTCGCCATGGCATCGGCCAGAGGCGACGGGAGCCAGGCGGAGCCCCAGCCGTCGCCGCTTGAGTTTTGCCAATGTCCAGCCCGGAGCTTCCAGCTCCGGCGAAGATCCCCGGAACAAGATGCTCCGGCCACCCCCCTACCAGGAAATCAGGAGGCTGCCGGTGATGCCGGAGACCTCCAGGGCGCGGCCGCCCTCCACTTTCCCGTAGGGGACGGAAGGGCTGGCAAAGGGCCAGGGAGCATTGGGGGCGAAGCGCAGGCGGGACAGGTCGGTGTCCGGCTCCGGACAAAAGCGCACGGTGGCATCTTGCAGCCCCTTGAGCAGCAGGCGCCGCCGGATGCCCACCTCCCCCGAGCCCTGCACCGCGCAGGAGACCGCGCCGGGCGCGGCCTGCCGGACGAAGCAGCGGCACTCCCGATGCCAGGCGCGCGGCATTTGATACACCGCATGCCCGTCTTCGAGCCAGGCGTCGCACCCCGTCAGCAGCGGCGCGCCGTCGGGAAAGCGCAGCCGCCATTTGGCCAACGTCGAGGGCTGGTAGCCGGACAGGAAGAGGCCGTTGCGGCTGGCCGCCGCGACAAAGAGCGGATCGCGGATTCCCACGGCCGGCTTTTCGACCTGGAAGGAATAGCCGAACTCCGCCAGCATCAGCCGCAGCCAGCGTTCCGCGCGCAGCCACTCGCTTTCCGCGTGCGGGACGGGGAGTTTGGCGTCGGTGACGTCCGCGCAGAAGGTCCCGCGCAGCCAGCCCAGCCGGCCGCCGCCGGGGAATTCCGCGCGCACGGCATAGCTGCGCTCCCCGCCCTCGTGCCGGGCCACGGCGAGTTCCTTCCAACCCTCCCGCCCCGGCACCAGCGGGACGGTGGCGATCCCGCCGCCCGACAGGCTCGCCTGGTGGCGGAACTGGGAAGGGAGCTTGCCCGCGCCCAGGCGGTCCCGCAGCAGCTCGCTTTGCATTTCAAAGCGGCCCTCCAGCGGCTCGACGCAGCGCAGGTTGAGCGCCTCCCGCAGTTGGGCGCCGGCCCGCGCGACGGCGCCGTAGAGCAACACCTGCCCCCCCTGGTGGATCGCGGCGAGCAGTGCGCGCTCAAGGGCGCTGTCCGCCGCCGGAACCGGAGCGAGCAGGATCGAACGCTGGAACACCCCGGGGTTGGCTTCCCACGCGCCGAGGAAGTTCTCCGCGGAGATCACGCCGTTCAGGGGGAAGCCGAGATTGACCGCGCCCCGCATGAACCAGTCCCCGAAGAAAACCGTTTCGAAATCGGCATGGGGACCGAAGGTCTTTTCGTGATACTCGGCGAAGGGATAGATCCAGGTGACCAGGCCCGGCTCGTCCGGCGCATGGCGCAGTGCCTCCTGGAAATGCGGCGTCACCTCGACCGGGCACTGCTCCAGCAACTGGCCGCGGGAATCGTCAATCGTCAGGAACGAGAGATTGGCGACCGGCGTCACCTTCCCCTCCCCGTCCAGCCGCGCCAGGGCCAAGGGCATGTAGATGTCGTGCGGCTCGCGGCCGTACCCCTCCAGCCAGGGGCTGTTCAGGAACCACGGGTCGTTGAGGTAATAGCGGTAGGTGATCTGCCCGTTGGGCGGCAGGGCGGCGATGCGCGAGAGGTAGCCGACGAATTCCAGGCCGTAGTCCCCGTCCATCGCCGCCCACGGGGAATTCGGCGGCGCCACCATGTCGAAGCCGCCCGTGTAAATCTCCTGGATCGGGCACCCGCCCGACGCCATGTCCATGGCCGCGGAAAAATTGCTGCCGCGCGTCTCAATGCGGAATTCCGGGCATTCTTTCCGGAAATCCTCCCAGAAGCCCAGAATGGCCTTCCGGCTCTTTTGCGCCTCTTCCGGATGGAACCGCCGCCCGTCGAACAACGCGCCCGTGACGCTCCAGGCATTGAGGGCAAAGCCGAACCCATTGGAAAACCAGAGGTAGTCGAACCCCATGTCCGCCAGGAACCGCCGGGACTGCCGCCCCAGGAAGCTTCCCAGCGCCGTTCCCTCGGGAATCCCCTCGGGGAACCCCGCGTAGGCTTCCGCATCGGCATGGAGCGTGGCCGCGCAGCTCACCCAGGAGCCCTTCCCGATCGTCGCGCCCGTAGCGATTTCCGGATGCCGCCGGTACTTGAACGGCGACTTGGCGAATTCGGGGCCGGGATCGAACGTCGCCCCGACCCGCACCGGCTTGCCCGAAAGCTCCGCGCCGACTTGGTGGAGGGCTTCCACGATCCGCTTGAGGTCGGCATAGGTGATCCGGGCGGGGCGCTCCGTGTAGAGATGCGTGCAGGAAACCACGGTTTTCCGCTCGGGATCCGCGGGATAGCTCTCGTGCGGATTGGCGAGGCCGATGTAGCGCGCCCACTCGATTTCTTCCTCGGGCCGGCCCTTGTAGTCGAGGATTTCGCTGCCGTCCGCCGTCCAGAGCAGGAAGGAAACCTCTTGGGCTTGGCCGATCAGGACCTGCCATTGCCGCAGGATTTCGCGCACGACCGCTTCCACGCCGGCGGGCGTCAGGTCACGGAACGGTTTGAGGGAAAGTTCGAAGGTGATGCGGTTCATGTTGCCGTAATTACCTGTCGGGGCACTTCAACCGTTGGGCACCCGAAGTTGAAGAAGCCCTTCAGGCTTCAGCCAATTGCCGTTTTCAACCCAGGGCGGCGCCACGCTCTGCCCTGGGCTACGATGACCCTGGGCCTTCAGCCCGTCCGATCCATTGCTCTTTGCCGTTGCGAACGCGCATTCACTGGAGCCGGGGAGGCTTCATTTGGAGATCCGCGCGGCAAAGCCGCCGACCGTCTTGCCCTCCGACGCCTGGCCGAAGCCCGAAAAGCCGCCATAAGCGCCGTTCAAGGTGAGGCTCTTTGCCTTCAACGCGAACGGGCCAAAGAGCGCTTCATCGGCATTGGCAAACACGCTGATGGACTCGGTTGTCCGGTTATGCGTCACCTTGAGGCGGTTCATTGCATCCACTTTCCAACTTAGGATGCGCCCGCTTTTCAGCATGACCGCCTTGGCTGACCGGACATCGCCCTTCTCGGGATTGAAGACCACGGAGTAGACGCCGTTGGGATAGACCAGCACCAACAGCCCGTCAAAGTTGGGATTGCCCAAGGCCGAGTTCCCCATGCCCAGGCCGATCCAGCCCGGAGATTTGGCGCCCGTGGTTTCGGGCTTGGCCGGCTGGATGTCGGCTTCGATAGTCACTTCCACCGCGTCGGCTGGCAACGCCAGCCGCCCGACAAACGCGCCCGGGTCGATCGCCCGGATGCCCCCGCCGGCGGCGAGCACCACGTTCGGAGTCGCCTCCCATGCCGCCTGGCTTGCGCCGACCTTCTGCGCGTTCAGGGCGGCGCCCGCCGGACGGTCAAACGCATCCTGGAACGTGAGCGTCTCGGCAACCGCGCCGCCGATCATGCCCAGGCAGGCCAGACCCAAAACGAGGCGGCGGAAAATGGATGGGTTCATGCGTGATCCCTCTTTCGGTGACGGTGGAGAGACAGGCGCAGGGGCTGGCCGCGCGCCTTTGGCACGCCGCGCGGCCCCCGCGCAAACGGGTTGGCGGGACGCTCAGGCGCTCCGGGCGCGCTTCCGCCGCGGGCCGCCCAAGGCCAGCGCGCCGGCGCCGAGCAGCACCAGTGCCGACGGCTCCGGCACCACCGTAAGCGCGAAGTTGTCGAAGGTGCCGCTCGTGTTAACATTGCCAAGATAGACGGCCGCAATCGTGGGATTGGTGGCATAGGTGAAGGTGGCCGTGTCCGAAATCGTCGCGCCGGCCACGGTGTAGGTGGTCGCCCATGCGGCATTCTGGGTGTCCAAGGTGAGCGTGACGGTGATCGGCTCGCTGGAGCTTCCCGCGGTTCCAAAGGTGTCAAAGCTTGTTGTCCCACTGCTGTAAGCCGCACCCGTTCCCCGCGGATTATAACCCACCCACGGATTGCGCCCGGTAAAGGTGGAATTAGAGGTTGCCGTGCTGTTGGCAAAGCCTACCGCCAGCAAGGTGCTACTCGAGGTCGAATTGGTGGGATCAACCACCGCGGTCAAAGTGTACACTTTGCCCGCCACCGGCGTAAACGGCAGCACGGCATAATCGTAAACGCCATTGGTCGTCGAATTTAAAACGCCGGCTCCGCTGTAGTTAAACAACGTAGCAACTGACGACCACGTGGCATTCAAGGTGCCGCCGTCCGTGCCCGAGCTGGCTTGGACCGTGTTTCCGTTCAAGTCACCCGCTGCATGGGTGAAATCGTCCGAATAGATGGTGATGGGGGCGGCGGCGGCGGGGAGCGAGGTGAACAGGGCGCCCGCGAAAACCGTGGCGGCAAGGGCCGCGGGCATCCGGCAGATGCCGCACGCGGGACGGCCGGCGGCTGACATTGCACTGACTTTCATGGGGGTCTCCTTCTTGGGTTTGCACCGGGTTGGGCACTTCTTCAGCAGGCGCGGGAATCGCCAGCTATTGGAACAGTATCCGAAATGCGGCTGGGATGCAATGGATAAAAGGGACAATCGGCAGGACAATCTTGCCAAAATGGCCGGGGCGGCCCAGCGGCGCGGCGCGCCACCCATCCCCGTGGCCCAGCGCCGGGCAAAGTCATTCGCCGATGCCAAACGTCGTGCCCTTCCGGAACGCGTTGGGGGAGAGGCCGGTCGTCTTCTTGAACACGCGCGAGAAGTAGCCGGGGTCGTCGAAGCCGCAGGAGCCGGCCACTTCGGACAAGGGCATTTCGCTTTCCCGGAGCAGTTGGCAGGCCTTCAGCACCCTTGCCTTCAGGATGTATTGGAGCGGCGGATGCCCCGTGGCTTTTTCAAAATGCCGCCGGAACGAGCGCTTGGACATGTGCGCCAGGGCGCAGAGTTTCTCAATGTCAATGGGCTCGTTGTAGTGGGCGCAGATGAATGCGAGGGCGGCTTCCATGTTGGGATAAAGCGCGGCCGTGCCTTCACTCTTCAATTCGGCAAACCGGCAAACGGTGATCAGCAGCTCCGTGACCAACGCGGATTTCATCTTGTCGGAGACGGCGCCGGATTCAAACGTCTCCCGTTCAATCCGGTTGACGATGCGGAGGCACTCCTCCTGGTTCTCCCGGGAGAGGTTCGGAGGGGGAAGCGGCTTGCCCGGCCGGCCAAGGGAAGAGAGCACCTTGAAGCCCCCAAGGCGCGACAGATGGCTCTGCATCTGGTCAACCACCCGTTCCCGGATGATCACGTTGATGAGCTTGAGGGAACGGCAATCCTTGTAGGCATGCATGGTCTTGTTGTTGACCAGGAAGAAATCCCCGGGTTTTAGCCCGTATTTCAAGTTCCCGATTTCATGCGTTGCCGTGCCCCCGAGGACGAAAACCAGCTCCGTGAAGTCATGCCGGTGCGGCTTGATGTCTGGCTGGTTGACCCGCTGGACGATGACCGGGGACCGGCTTTTGGCCTGCAGAAGCTTGGCGAAGCTGTAGCGGCTCCGGTCGGGCGTCTTCGGCGCGACGATTCTGAGATGGTTCAGCATGTCAAGGCGCTTGCGGCGGTTGGCGGTGGCGGCGGCGGGCGCGTCCCCTCATCGGCCATGGCGCCGGAGTGGCGGCATCGCCACGCCCGGAGCCGCCGGGGAGACGCACCCCATCCGCTTATATTATCGCACCATAGTCCCGGAATTTCCGGATAAAATAGGCTGGCGAACAACTCCAGGAGTGGCAATAGCTGTTGACGAGATGGTTCCCGTACGGGGAGAGAAATGGGCGCTCGGGGTCGAAGATCTCCCAGAAGGTCGTCGCGCCGCGCTGGACCATGGCGCCCCAATAGCTTCGCAACAGCTTGATGCCCTCCTTTTCGAGGCCGCACATCCACAGGGCTTCGACCGTGAGATGGCAGAGGGCTGGATTCACCGGCTTGACGGCATCCGGCATCGCCCGCACGGCCTGCAAGAGGCTGGCGGCTTCCGCCCCCTCGACGACCCGGCCCAGAACCATCCAGACCTGGCTGGCCCAGGAGATTTGCCTGTCCGGCCCGCTCAGGAAAAGCTGCTTTTCGCGGCAATAGAGGAATTCCCGCGCCGCGCGTTTCATCTTTTCGATGATGGGTTTCAACGGCGCGGCGCGGCCCGGGTCGTGCAGCTTTTCCGCCAAAGTGACGGCGGCTTGCAGCCCCCGGAGAATCACTCCCTGCATGGCGGCCTGCTTGTGCAGGCGCGGCTCCCAATCAATGAAGATCCACCAGTTGCCGGGATCCACAAACAGGCCGCGTTCGTCCACCTGCGATTGCAGCATTGCCAATTGCCGCGCCGCCACCGGCCAGAGATCATCCGCCGTCCGCCAGTCCCCGCTGGTCTCCGCGTAGTCGAGCAGGGTGGTCACGAACAACGCGGTGTAATCCAGGATAAAATCGTTCCCGGCGTGGGGATGCGGCGCTTCAAACACACAGGCGGGCACGATCCCTTCGGCGTTGGCCAGCCCGGCAAAGAGATAGAGGCAGCGCTTCGTCAAATCGAATTGACGGAAGGTGACGTGGTTCACGGGCGCGCAGACGCTCAAATCCATCCACAACCGGCGGTCACGCTTGGGGCCATCCTCATAGACCGTCTGCATGCAGTTGGCCAGCGTCCGCCGGGAGATTTCGTCCATCACCCGCAGATCCTCCGGCACGCCGGGCGGCAACGGCGCCACGGCGGCGGGATCCGCCGCGGAAACGGCACGGCACAGGAAATCGCCGAACCGCACGGAAAACGCTGGCGAATCGCTGGCGACGGTGACCTTGAGATAGCGGAAGGCATAACGGCGCGGGAGCGCCACCCGCCGCGGCAGCACGTCCACCGTCACGGCCTCGTCCTGCAGCCAGGCCCGGCTCATCTGCCCGGAATATGGGTCGAGGGCTTCGCATACCTCCGCCGCGACCTCCCCGAAGATGAGTTGCAGCCGCACCGGCGCGTCGGCGATCCCCTCGGCGGAGAGGCCGAACTCCAGATAGCCGACGGTGTGGACGCCGAAATCCAGGATGAAGCTTTCCCCGCCCCGCCAAGTCCGGTCAGACACGGCCTGCGCCGGCCCCTTGTCCAGCATCGCCCAGTCTTGATGGGCATCCGGGCAGGAAACGCCTGCCACGACGCGGAGCGGCCTGGCTTCGCGGCAATGAAGCTGGGGCTTGGAGGCTTCGGCGATTTCCAGCCAGCGCGCCCGCGTCGCGGCAGCAAAAAAGGGGGTGGTTGCATCCATGGAATCCACGCCTCGGTCCTTCCGGTTCATTTTCCATCCGCCAGCGCTCATTTTGTCACAATTTGCCGCGCCGCTCCTCGAGAGTCCGGCGGATCTCGGCCATGCGCGGCCGGTTGAGCGGGTAGCGCCAGAGGAACAGTAGCATAAAACTCCACAGAACGATCGGCAGGGTGATGAAGATCACCACCATGCGGTGGAGCACCTCGGGGGGCTGCGTGAAGAGCTTCACGTTGAAGCCGGTGGCTTGGAGCACGGCGCCGCCCACCCCCAGGGCGAGGGTCGAGGCAATCTTGAAAAACCACGAATAGACCGCGTTGAGAGACCCTTCCCGGCGGCGGGCGGTGTGCAGCTCGTCGTGATCGGCCACGTCCGCCCTCATCGAGGGGAGGAATATCCAAATGGCTGAGATGGTGCCGACCTCGAAGGTCGCCGGCAGGATCTGGAGATAGGGCATGTCGGGGCGGAGGCAGACAATGTACAGCAGATGCCCGGCCATGGTGGCCAGGACCATGGCCGCCATGATCGCCTTCTTGTCGAACTTCTCCCCGAGCCAGGTCCACATCGGGATGCAGACAATGCCCGTGGCGACCAGCACCGTCGCCTTCCAGCCGGTGATGACCGAGGCCGCGGCGATGTCGCCCCCGTTGACGTAATAGATGTTCAGATACTGGCCGAGGGCGCCGACCGAAATGCCACTGAGCATGAGGAAGAACGCCACGCCGATCAAGCCCCAGAGCGGCCCGTTGCCGATGGATTCCCGGAGGCTTTGCCAAAAGGGTTCCCTGGCCTGGCGGACCACGGCTTTTTGATAATAACGCTCTCTGCCGACGATCGCCGGCAACAGTCCCAATATCAAAATCAGGCCGGCCACGACCCAACTGAACGCCTGCATGCCGCGCACGATGTCCGGCTTGCCCGTGGCGGGGTCAAGAAACAGCGAACAGGTGATGATCGCCATGGACCAGCCGCCGAAGAGGTTGAAGCACTTGGCGAAAAACGTCGTCCACGCCATCAGGTGCGTGCGTTCGTCGTAGTTCGGCGTCAGCTCCATCTGCATCGCGCCGAAGGGCATCGAGCTGCAGGTGGTGAAGGTGAAAAAGAACAGCCCCACGACCACCAGGTAGGCCAGCAATCCGCTCTCCCCCGCCCCGGCGGGCGGACGCCACAACAGGAGGTAGGTGATCGCCGCCAGGATCGAGCCCACAAACATGTAAGGCCGCCGCCGCCCCCACCTCGTCCGGGTGTTGTCCGACAGGGTGCCGACGATGGGATCCATGAAGGCGTCCCAGAGGCGCAGGACCATGAGAACCACCCCGAGCGTCACCGGACTGATGCCCAGGCCGATGTTGAAGAACGGCAGCCACAGAATGCCCGTCGTCATGTCCGCCGCCAGCCAGCTCATGCTGGCGCCGGCGCCGAAGGCCAGTTTCTGCCCGAAGGGAATGCGGTCGGCTTTCGGGATATGGGTGAGAAAGCTCTCCTGGCGGCTCATCATGCACCCCCCGCGGCCATCCGCCGGCCCATCGTTTCCTGGGCGATCATGGCGCCGGCCAGGACGTTCCAGCTCAGGAAGCCGGCGTTGAAATTCGGCTTGCCCGTGTCCGGATGATAGCATTCGTGCAGCACGCCGTGACGTTCAAGATCTTCGCCCAGCAGGGTGACAATCTTGCCGGCCACCGCGGCGGCATCCGCATGATAGCCGTAGCGCCGGAGCCCTTCATAGACCATATAGTTGGCCACGATCCAGACCGGGCCAAGCCAGTTGCTCGGATTGGCGCTGTCGGTGGCGGGGTCATACATCCGCTCGCGTTTCGACAGGCTGGGCAAGCCGTACCGGGCGTCAAATTCAGCGGGATTGCGCAGGTGCCCCTCGACCAGGAGCCGCGCCTGCTCCGGCGTGGCGATGCCGCACCACATCGGCAGGAAGCCCGTGAAGAGCTTGATCTTTTGCGGGAGCGTCCGCCACGTCATCTCCATGCCGCGGTTGATCTGGGGGAAGTGCTCGTGCCGGTGGTCACGGCATTGCACGTCCACGGTGTAGAAAAAACTGTCGCTTTCGTCCCAGCACTCGCGCCGGATCGCGGCCTTGAGCCGCTCCGCCTCGTCCGCCAGGCCTTCCAGGTCCGCCTCGCGCCCCAGCGCCTTGGCGATGGTTCCCAGCGCGCCCAGTTCTTGATAAAAGAGGCAATTGAGGAGCAGGTTTGCCGACGAGAATTCGGGACGCCCGTAGGTGGTGGGGTCGTTGTCCACGCCGATGGCGGCGTCCGACCCCCACACCAGCAGGCCGCAGTCCGTCCCATACCGGGAACGCCAGCGCTGGAGGAATTTTTTGAGCGGTCCGTAATAGGGCGCCAGCCAGCGGAAGTCCCCCGCGAACTCCGCAATCCCCCGCGCGAACTGCGCAAAAACCGGCTTCGCCTGGTTCTTTTCAGTTCCCCCCACCGTCGTGCAGCCGAAGAAATCCCCCATGCCGGCTTTCATCATGATCGGAAGGGTTCCTTCCGGCGTTTGATGGTCGAAGAAATTGATCCAGCTTCCCATCGCGTGGAGGAGGAACTTCTCGCGCGCATCGGGTGCCAGCCTCCCCTTCAGGGGCCGCAGCCCCTCGACGATCCAGAAGCTGTCCCAGTCCCACAACTCGTCATGGAACAGGCCGCCCGGAACCAGGAAGGGATGCTTCAGACAGCCCTGCGCCTCCCGATGGATGGCGGCGGTTTGCCCGCAGATGAAGTCCAAAAGGCGTTCGGAATGGTGTTGGAAGGCGGGATGGTGCGTCATGGCCGTCTTTCCGGGTTGTCGAGTTGTTGCGCCAGGCGCTCCGCCATCATGGCAAAGCCTTTGTCGTTGGGATGCACGGCCACCCGGTCAAAGAGCGCCGGATCGTGGTCAATCAGCGCCGGGCCTTCGATGAGATGGAGGTTCGGATCCTGGCGCGCCGCGGCGAGGTCGCGCAGGACTTGGCGGTATTGTTCCAAATCGGCGGTCTTGGCGGGTGGATTCCAGGCGGGGGCGACCCACAACGGCGTGATCAGATAGAGGGGGGTTTCCGGCTGCGCCACCCGGAAACGCGTGAGGAAGCCCTCCAGGTTCGCGCGGTAGCGCTCCAGGGGCACGCCGCCCTGCCAGTCGTTGACGCCCAGCAGCACGGTGACGAGCGTCGGCTTGAGCGCTCCGACCACCCCGGCATCCGACGGCGAAAAACCGGAACTGCGGCCGCCCAATCCCAAGTTGATGGTCCGCCAGCCTTTCTTCCGCCCTACCAGGAAGGGATAGGTCTTGTCCACCGCGCTGGCCGTGAAACCGTGCGTGATCGAATCCCCATAGGCCACGTACCGGACCGCCGGTTCCGGTTTTGCCGCCTCGAACCGGGCCTCCGGGTTCACCCTTAGCCCCGCGAAATCCACCGCGTCGCCGTAAGGCAGGAAGATTTCATAGTCATGGAAGCCGGGGGCCTCGCCGCCCGCCAGCGCCACCGTCACGCTTTCCGGTGCGCGCTGCACGCCGGCCGCGCGGGTTTGAAAGGCCTGCGCCGGCTTGAGGGCGCCGTCCACGGCCCAGACGCCGCTGCCGTTCCGGGCAGTCTTGGATTGATGCCGGTCGCTGTAGTGCAAGTCGGCCTCGACGGTCGTGGCGTCCGTGCGGAAGCGGATGCTCACGCCGGGATTGTCCCAACGGTAGCCGGTCCCGGCCATCTCCAGGATCCGGTCGAAGCGCGCCAGCTTGGCGCCGGGCTGATCCGGGGAAGGGACAATCTCCTTGCGGACATATCCCGCATACTCGACCCGCGGGTCATCCGGCGCCACGGGCCTCAAGGGGCCGCATTGTCCGGCGGTGGCCGTGGCTACCAGGATTCCCGCGGCCCAGCGCATGGCATGGTGCTTCAGCATTGCTTGTCTTTCCCTTTCGCGGCCGCCCGTGGCGGCCCGTGCCGCTGGCGCGGCGCTCGCGGTGTTGTCCGATTCTCATTTGTGCCCTGGAGGGGCACTTCAACTGAGTAATCGAATCAATCCTGATCGCTTCATGAATAGATCCGGTTAAAGGGTGGCCGCCTGGGGGATCTCCTCCGCCGTCCAGGGACAGAGATGGAAATTCGGGTAGGTCAGCAGCACGGTTGCCTTCTGCCGGGGATCCGCCGCCCCCAACTCCAGCCGCACGCGATGGACGCCGCGGCCGGGAGTGAAGGCAACCCGCGCGCCTTCCGGGCAGCGGTGCGGGGCCGGCACATGCGGCAGGCCCGGTTCGCAGCGGTGGAGCAGCGCGCCGTCGAGATAGAGCGTCGCGCCCGCGCTGGCCAGGCACACCATGCGCCTCTCCTCATCGTGGTTCACCGGCCATGTCCACTCGCCGCCACCCGCTTGTTTGATTGCGTCCGGCAGTTCGCCGTTGGCCCAGGCAACCGGCTTCCCTTCGCTTCCGAGGGGCGCCAGCCCAATCGTGCCCGGCAGCTTTTCCAGTTCCACGGCGCCTTCCGGCACCCAGGGGATTTCGGCCAACGATTTCTTCCGCAGCCGGCCGCTGGCCACCACCACGCGCCGCGTCAGTTCCCGCAACGTGGCCGGGGCACTGGCCAGACCCCGGATGCCGGGGCCGAGATAGACGCCGTCGCCGATCGGTCCCTTCCAGCGGGCGGGGATCCTCTCGATTCCGATCCCCAGGCCCAGCGTCGCCCCCACGGTCGCCGTGGTGCTGTCGGTGTCATACCCGGCGTTGGTGGAAAGCAGGATGCTCTTCTCAAAATCCCCGGCGCCATGCAGGAGCGCCCAGACCGCCAACGCGACGTTCAGCGGCGCATGCGTGAAATTCTCATTGTCATGCTGCCGCAGGAGCCGCTGGCGGCATTCCCAAGGCTCCACGCCGGCACGGTGGTCCCCCAAGACCTGTTCGATGGCCGCCGCCGTTTCACTGGCGGCCGGAATGCTTCGCAGCGCTTCCCGGAGGGCCGCCGCCAATGCCGTCCCCGAGGCGACCAGGCTCTGCATGAACGCAAAATACACTTCCCCGGCGATCCCCTCGACCCCGTGGTCCAGGGACGCATCCAAGCCGGCATAGTACGCGGCGCTGGCCGGGTCATCGGGGAAAAGGCAGGCCCAGATTTCCGAGCGGATCGGCGACCCCATCCCCGCATGGAACGGATTTTCAAACGCGCCGGCCGCCGTCGCGGGCACGCCCCGGCGCAAGTTCCAGCGGCACCGCCCATATTCATCCCACATGTAGTGGATGTGCCGCAGCCAGGCCTGGCCAAAATCGTCCGCCGTCAATTGCCCGCCGCTTTTTTCGACGAGATCCAGCCAGACCAACTGCAACTCGAGATCGTCGTTGGGCGGCGCAACCGTCGGCACCGGGTCGTAATAGGTCAGTGCCAAAGGGCCGAGTTTGCCTTCCACCGGCAATCCGAGGGTGCCGCCGATGGATTTGCCCATCCAGCAGCCATGAATCTTCGATTCCAAAATGTCCAATTCCACCGGGATCAGCTCCAGTTGTGATGAACGATGACGCGATCGGGAAGGAGGAGCGCCGCCCTCACTCCACCGGCTTGCTGCGAAGTTTGGCGACGGTTTCCCATTGGGCCTTTTGACAGCGTTGCGGCGGAAGACCCTTCAGGATTTGCTCCACATCGTCCACGACCAACTGCCCCATCCACGGCCAGATTTCGGGAATGTTCCCCGCCCGGTGCGCCTGCAAGAGCGTGTTGGGAATCCGGCGCGCCCGATGGTTCGCCGGAATCGGTTCTTGCGGCCACACATCAATGCCCACGCGGAGATGCCCGGATTCGGCGGCGTCAAGCAACTCGTCGAAATTGACCACTCCCGCCCGGCTGAGCAGCAGGACGATGCCCCCCTTCCGCATCTTCTGGAAATAGCGCCGGCCGATGCCGCCGACATTTTCCGTGGTCACGGCGCCCATGAGGAAGACCGCCGCCGCCTTTTCGAAACATTCGTCCAGCGTGGCGGGGGTGACGCCCATTTCCCGGAGCACGCTGGGATGAAGCCACGGATCGTGGACCAAAACCTCCCCGCCGAAGGGACGCAGCAGCGGCAAAAGCGCACGCCCGACATTGCCGCAGCCAACCACGGCCAGCGGCCGCCCGGCCAGAAGAATGGAATCCTGGTTGTCCCCTTCGCCATAGAGCGTCTCGGTGCCGCTCCGGATGGCCGCGTCGGCCTGGTGGATCCGCCGCGCCAGGGACAAGGCCATGCCCAGCGCCATCTCCGCGACCGGCTTGGCGAACACCGGCCCCGTGGCAAGGACGTAGATGCCGCGGCGGTGGCATTCCCCGTAATCCACATTGGGCAGGAAATTGCTCTCCACATTGAAAATGGCCTTCAGCTTCGGCGCCCGATCCAGCCGTTCCTTCGGCATGGGCGACTGCCCGATCAGGATGACGGCCTCGGGCAGATGGCGATCGATCTGCGCCGCGGGCGCCGGGGCGCCGTCCTGCCAGATCACGCGGCCGAGCCCCTCCAGGCGCGCCTTGGTGGCCGCGTCGAAAATGAGATCCACTGGGCGGGGATGGGGGTCGAGCAGAATCAGCGGCTTGTCCGTGGCATCATTCATGGTCCAGCTCCGTTTTTGTGATCGGCTTGAGCGTTCCGTAGAAAACCGGGTCTTTGGATTCGACAATGCCGCCGCCCCAGTTGAGCCAGCCGGCGCGGGCCTTGCCGTTGTTGTCATTGACCAGCAGGGAAAACCGGAGCGCGGCGCCGGCCCCGATGACCAGCGGGTAGAGTTCCGACTTCTTGAACTTGACCAAATACAAGGTGCGGCCATCGTCCGTCCGCTGGATGGTGGCGGCGCCGTTCTTCACCATCGCGCCTTCCGGACTCCAGGCCGTCGGAATGTCGCCGGCCAGGCTGGGCGCCTTGGACTTGAACAACTGCGGACCCTCGGTGGTCAGGGCCGCCTGGAATTCGGCGCGGTCTTCAGGATAGCCCTCGTTCAGGCAGTCGAACGCGAACTCAATGCTGTCGCCTTGCCACAGGTTCGGGGCCAAACTGGGCTGGTGGTGGATCGGATCAACGGTTGCCACAGCCAGGGCGATCTCCTCCCCGGCAACCGCAAGGGCGAAGCGCGCGGAGTTGTTGCCGGATGGCGGTTCCTGGAACTTGCTCTGCCAGCCGGCGTCGTTCCAGATGGCGTTGGCCGCGATTAGACGTCCCGAAGCGTCAATCAGGGGCCGGCTGCCGTAACCGCCGGACGGCCCCTTGAGTTCCAGTTTCTTCCGGGCCAGGGAAAGGACGTCGCTGGCGGGCGTCCAAGTGGCGGGGATCCGCGGCCCGCGGCAGAAATACATGACCCGGGATTCCAACTCGAAGCCAGGGGTGGCCAAAACCGGCTTGCCTTCCCAGGAGACCACGGGGGAATCCTTGCCGATGGCCGACAACAGCCGGGGATCAATGACTTCCCGGCCCTCCGTTTCCTGCCAGAAAAGCAGGAGCGGCCCGGCTTGGCTGGACAGCAGCACGCCCTTCTGGTTGCCGAACTGGTATTCCCCCTCCAGTCGTACCTGGCCTTGGAATTGGCGCGTGAAGTTGCCCATGACGACGCTGCCGAACAGCGGCTGGACATAGGGCTGCCGGCGGAACAGCCCGGACGCGTGGTTCAAGGGCATCTTCTCGGCCGCGTAGAAGGCCAGCGTCTCCTTGTCACAGAGATTGACCAATTCGAAAAAGCAGATCCGCTCCGCCCCAAGCTTGACCTGCCGCAGCCAGTCCAGAAGCATCCGCAGCGCCCGCTCCTGTTCGCCCTGGTTGAAAGCCGGATCGCCAAAGCGCAGCAGCACCGCATGCCATTCGGAAGCGACCCAGGGATGGACAGGTGAGTGATACTCCTTGTCGATGGCGTAGAAGGGATTTGGATTGACGCCGTGCCCATGGAGAGCCAAAACGTCAAAATCCTTGCCCGCACCCTGTTTGACAATGGCCTCATAAAAGGGCAGATACCGCATGCCGATGCCACCCAGCCATATCTCTGAATCGGGTTGGATCTCCTTGATCGTGCGGTAGGCCGATGCCTGCATCTTGACGAACCGCTCGGAAGTGTCCTGCCAATAACAGCTAAATCCAGGCAGATGCGGTTCGTTCCAGACTTCCCAAGTCCGGACTCTGTCCTTGTAGCGGCTGACCATGGCCCGCAGGAAGTCGCTCCAGTCATCCAAGTTCTTCGGGGCATAGGCACTGTAGCCGTACACGCAGACCAGAACGCGGGTGTCGTCGGGACGGCTTGACGCCCAGCGGGGAGTGCCGTAGAAGCAGACCACGGGCTGAAGCCCGAGTTCAATGGATTTGGCGACAAAGTAGTCGAGCGGCGCCCAGTTGTACGTTCCCTTGGCCGTCTCCACTTCGGACCATTGGACATGGAAGCGGATGAAGCTGGCGCCAATCAGTTTGGCCATGCGGAGTTCACTGTCCTGGCGCCATTTCAGCGTGCCAGGGGAGCAGATGATGTGAAAACCGAAGATCTCCGCGATCTTCGCGTCGGCCGCGGCGCGGGGCAGGATCGCCACATTGACGCGGGACTGGGAAAACGTCCCCAGCCGGTTGGTGACCGCGGCGCGTTCGACGAATTCCTCGGCCAACGGTTCGCGCCCGGCCGCCGTCAGTCCCGCAAATTCGATCTGGTAGAAACCTGGCGCGGCCGGTTGCCAGCGCCACCCGGCGGCCTTGAAATTCTCCGCGGACGCGGTGACGTCGGCGACTTTCCGCCCGGCACTGTCGAATACGGTGCCGGAAATTGCGGTGACCGTGCCAGGCACCTGGCCTTGGGCGCGGAAAACCACCGCCTGATCCAGCGTCCAGCAATTGGCCAGTTGCTCCCCACGCAGTTTCACGGCCAGGCCAGGCTGCGGCTCACGAGTGACCCGAAGGTTGTCAAAATAGGCTTTGCCGGCAGGGGAAATGGGCGCTTCCCCCTTCAGATTCACCAAATTGATCGTAAAGGAATCGGCGTCAGTTGGAATTTCTTCCGCCTTGATCATGACCGTAAAGTCCTGCCATTGGCCTTTTTCATTGCTTGCCACCATGGGCAAAAAAACGGGCTTGATAAATTGATTTTGGCCATACCAGCCAATGAAGCAGCCAGGGGAATTGCCCGCGTAATCGTCACTGAGAAGCACCTTCCCTTTGACCGTCAGGGCTTGGAACGGTTTGGCCAGGCGCAGGGGAGCAGAATGCCACCCGGCCATCCCCTGGCCGACCGCCGGAACCATCAAGGCTGACGGCGGGTCGAAAAACTTCTCTTTTGAAAGTCCGCCCAACGGCCCCTTGCCGGAGCTGTGCCACCAATAAAACTGCCAGCCGGCCGGAACCGTCTCGGATCGAAGGCCATTGACCATTTCGCCAAGGCTGAATGATTCATCAAGAAGCTGAACTTGGGCGGCCGCATCCGCGACGCCCCAAAAGACTCCGAACAACGACAGGCAAACGGCAGCCTTTGCATGGTTCCATATTTTGAGCATGGCCCTTATCCCTGTTTGCGAAGTGGCTGTCTTCATGGCGGCCTTCGTCGTCACACCGCGGTTCCTGGAGGGCGGTCACCAGCCAAGAATGGCCTTGTTGGCCGCGACCGACCAGTTGAATGGGTTTTCCAGATACGGGTTGGCCTGGTTCCGGATGGCCGTGGCCTCGACATGCCCATCCAGCCAAAGGAGGTTGCAATATCCGTTATGCCGCCCCGCGGGACGGCCAAAATTGCCATTGCTTAATTTGAAGGCATCGCCAGTGTCGAAGCTGACCCGCCAAAATCCAGTCTTCTCCCACCCGCCACTGGCGTTGTTCTGATAATTTTCCAGCAACAATAATTTGCCTGAAGGATTTTGTGCGGAATAAATGGTTCTGGATGCCGTGGTCGTTCCGCTGCCGGGAAACAAAGTCACATTGAGGGCGTAGTCGAGCATTGCCGGCCAAGGCCAGCCACCCGTAAGATGAGTTTCCCCATAGGGACAGGTGAATTGATTCAACTTCGCATAGTTGTTGCCATAGAGCGCCTGATTCCAATACGGCGTCGAGCCCATGCCACCGACCATGCTCCCAAATGCCGGCGGCAGATACCCATTGTAATCATCAACGTACATCTGCATGCTGAGGCCAAGCTGTTTCAGGTTGCTGGAGCAGCCGGCCTGCTTGGCCTTTTCCCTCGCCCTCGTCAGTGCGGGAAGAAGCAACGACGCAAGGATTGCGATGATCGCAATGACGACCAACAGCTCAATCAAGGTGAATTTTCTTGCCACCGTCCTTTTTTGGGGACAATGGCAAGAAGCGAATGGCAGAGGCTTCATGGCAAAGAATTCAGCCAAGACAAGCATTTTTAGCCTCCTTTTCAGTTCCTTGGACCCCGGTCGCCGGGCACTCCCCGCCGGCGGGGAGTTGCTCCAGCGCCGGCCACGCCTGCCATGACATCAACCTTACCTGCCCACCGCCGAAAATTCCATGCACAAAAAGGACAATTGGTAGGACAATCTTGCCAAATCCTGAGTGGCGAAGCGCCCCCCCCACGGGCGAGCCCACGCTCCGAACACGGGAAAGGGGACGGCACAATGTGGCCCCCGGCTTGGCCGGTGGCTTGTTGGCCGCGTCGCTTGGGCCGCGCAAAGCGGCGATTGGTTGAGCTTTTGCCGGCGGCGCCGCCCCTCAGCCGCCGCTCTCGGGGAGCTGGCTGAGCATTCCGCGGAACTCATTGGGGCGCAAACCAATCTGGCGACTGAAGACCTTGGTGAAATAGCTCTGATCGCGGAAGCCGCAGCGTTCGCCGACCTCCCGGACGCTGAGGCTGGTGAGCGCCAGCAGCCGCTTGGCTTCGCTGACCCGGCTCGCCTGCACTAGGTCGCCGAAAGTCAGGCCGCATTCCTGTTTCAGGCGGTGGGTGAGGCTGGAGGCGCTCATCCCCAAGGCGCGGGCGGCGGCGGCGAGGCGGAGCTTTTCCGCGTAGCGCGGCTGGAGCCAGCCCTCCAGGCGCCGGCGCAGGGAGGTTCCCGCGCCGGCGGCGGCGGACAGGCGGGGGCTCTCGGCAAACAGCTCCTCCAGCCAGGCGCAAAGCCGCGGGACCGAGTCCAGCGCCGCCAGTTCCAGGTGCCGCTTCTCCAAGGCCCGCAAGGCGGCCGCCAAGCCCCCGCCGGCCTGGACTTGCCGGTGCGCCTGGAGGGCGAGCAGCGGCAGGAGGCCGCCGCGGAAGCGGTCGGCGTCGCCGGCGGCGAAGAGGGCCGTCGTGAACTCGTCGAGCGCGGCGTGGCGGCGGGCGGAGTCGCCGCCGTCGAGCGTGGCGGCCACGGCGGCCAGCTTTTCCGCGTAGCGCCGGCCGGCATCCCCCGGCGCGGCCTGGGCCTGCCGCTGCATCTGGAAGATGCGTTGGCGGAGCTGCCATTCCTCCGCCTGGTTGAGCCCCTTCGCGAAGGTGGCCTGCACCACGAACTCGGCGGCGGCCCGGACCTGGATGAAGGGCTCCTCGCGCATGGCCTGGAGCGCCGCGAGGAACTGCGCCACCGCGCCGGCGCCGTCGAGGCTGGCCAGGCGCGCGAGGATCTTCGGCTCCGCCCGCGGCCCCTCGCCAAGGGAGAAGAAGCCGCCCAGCTCAATCGCGCCGACCAGGCGGTTTTCCGGCGCCACGGGAATGATGACGCAGTCGATCCCGAGCCAGCAGCGGGTGTACCAGGCGTCGCCAATGGCAAAGCCTTGGACGGCGGCGGCATGGGCGTTGTTCTGGCAGAGGCTCCCAGCCCGCGGGTGGCCCAGGCAGCCGCGGCAGAAGCGGCAGAGCCCCTTGTCGGCCAGCGGCGGCGCCGCTTCGGCAAAGGAGAAGTAGCAGCCGCCGAAACGGCTGAACCGGCGCAGGTCCGCAAACACATCCTGGATGCGCAAGTTCAAGGGCGAGGAAAGGGGCGGCATGATGGCTGTCTCACGGGGGCGGGGAGGGGCGTGCGGCGGCCGGCCTGGGAATCGAACTCCAACCGGGGACGAATGTAGCCGTCCCTTCCCCTTTTCAAGCGCGGGCCGCCCTTTTCCACGGTTCGCGGCCCGGCGGTTGCGCCCCGTCCCCCGCAAAATCCGGGAAAGGGCCGTGTACGAAAGCGGCCAACCCGACGCAATCCCCAACGACGTTACACGCTCCGGTTTCGACAACGGGCGGCAGGTACGCCCCGGACGATGGACGGTTCAAGGATGGCCGCTGACTGGACCCGCTATTTCGACGCCAAGACCGTGACCCTCCTGGCCAGCATCGGCTTCAAGCCGGGCGGGCGGGTGGAGGGCAACCTGGTGGGCAACCACCGGTCGCCCTTCCATGGCTTTGCGGTGGAGTTCGCCGGCCACCGCGGCTATGCCCCCGGCGACGACCTCAAGCACCTGGACTGGAAGGCGTACTACAAGACCCGCAAGTACCTGGTCAAGCAGTACGAGCAGGAGACGAACCTCATCGCCCAAGTGCTGGTCGATGTCAGCGAAAGCATGCTCTTCGAGTACGAGCATGGCCGGCGCATTGACTACGCGGCCTTTGTCGCCACCGCCCTCAGCCAGGTGATCACCGCCCAGTCCGACCGGGTCGGGGTCGCCCTTTTCGACAACCAGGTCCGGGCGATGATCCCGCCGACCGGCGGCCAGGAGATCGTCGCCAAGATCGCCGACACCTTGGACGCGACGGCGAAGAAGGAGCCGACCGCCATCGGCAAGGTGCTGCTGCTCCTGGCCGAGAGCTTCCGCCGGCGGGGGGTGGTCTTCATCATCAGCGACTTCTTCGCCGACATCGGCAGCACCCTCGACGGCGTGCGGCGGCTGCGCCACGACCGGCATGAGGTCGTCCTGATCCATCTGCTCGACCCCCTGGAGCTGAACTTCCAGATCCCCGGCCGGGTGCGGCTCCTGGAGCTGGAAGGCCCCGGCAAGCTGGACGTGGTCGGAGCCGAAATCAAGGATTCCTACCAAACGCAGTTCGACGCCTATCTGGCGGAGTTCAAGCGGCGGGCCATCGGCCTGGGCGCCGACTACATCCGCTGCGACCTGGGGCGTCCCTTTGGCCACCATTTGGCGGAATACCTGGCGCGCCGGGCACGCCAGGGCTGACGTTTGGCCTCGGCCGCAACCGCCCCCCGTTCCAAGACCATTCTCCGGATTCCCCAAGCCCCTGACGGACAGTTCCTGATCCCCGGACGGACATGCCTTTTGTTCACCCCATCCTTCTCTCGGCCCTGGCGTTCCTCGCCGTGCCGTTCATCCTGCAGTTCCTGATCAACCGCCGCAAGGTGGTGATCCGCTGGGCGGCCTATGAATGGATGCGCCAGGCGATCGTGGTCAAGCGCAAGCGGCTGAAGGTCACGGAGCTGCTGAAGCTGATCAGCAAGCTCCTGCTGATCCTGGCGCTGGCGCTGTTCGCGGCGCGCCCGCTCTACCGGGCGGTCCGCGCCAGCCGCACCCTCCTGGTGATCGACACCACCTTGAGCATGGGCACCACCCTGGAAGGCGGCCAGCGGCTGGACAAGGCAGTGGAACTGGCCCTCCGCCAACTGCGCGAGGCCGAGGGGGCGGTGGCCGTCGCCGCCTTTGACGGCCACCTGAACCCCGTGCTGCCCATGGGGCGGCGCCATGGCAACGCCGAAGCGGCCCTGCGCAACCTCGAAGTGGCGCCGCGGGCGGCCACGCCGCGGGAGCTGCTCCAGGCCCTGGCGACGGCACCGCTGGCGGCGGCGGCCGACAGCATCATCTTCATCAGCGACTTCCAGCGGGAGCAGTACCGCGACCGCGAACTGCTGGCGGAGTTCCGCGAGCGGCTCGGCCGCCGCCGCCAGCTCGCCTTCCTCCCGGTGGATGACCGCTCGGGGCTTTCCAACCTCGGCATCGAGTCCTGCCATCTCGGTCCCGAAGGCTTCTGGCCTGGCCGTGCCAACCGCCTCGGCGTGCGGGTGCGCAACTACGGCACCCAGCCGGTGCGCGGCCTGCCGGTCACCCTCCAGCTTGAGGAAAAGCCGAGCGACCGGGCCATGCTCAACCTCGAGCCCGGGGATGCCAAGACCGTTTGGCTCACCCTGCCAACCCCGCCGGCGCCGGAGAGCGAACTCCGCATCCACGTCACCATCCCGCCGGACCTGCTGGCGGCCGACAACGACTGGTACGCCGTGGTGGCGCCGGGCGAGCCGCTGCGGGTGCTGGCGGTGGCGGAACGCGACCCGGACGACCCCTTCCCGCGCGACCAGTTCCTCCGCGGCGCCCTCGCCGCCTTCCTGCCCAATGGCGCGCTGGCCTACAAGGCCGTCACCCCGGTCGAACTGGTCAACGAGGAACTGGCAGGCTACGACCTGCTGCTCACGGTCGGCACCCGCTTCGGCGAGCGCGACCGGATCGGCGAGAAGATCCGCGCCTACCTCGCCGGCGGCGGTGCCCTCCTCGCCTTTGCGGATCCCGCCGTCCCGACAACCTTTGCCGGCCTGGGCATCCCCCAGCTCCAGCCGCCACCCAAGGCCGCGGCCGCCGAACCGGCGACCCCCGACCCCCAGCGGCTGCGCGGCGGCTACCTGGAATTCATGCAGTTCGGCGACCTCAACCCCACCCTGATCCATTTCCGCCAACGGGCGGGGATTCCGGTGCCGGCCGCCGAGGCGCGGCTGGCGGTGACCGGGCTGGCGGCGCCGCTGATGGCCAGCCGCTCCGGCCCCGGTGGCGGGCGGATGGTCCTGGCCGGCTTCCTGCCGCTGCCGGGGCACACCGACTTCTTCTACAACCCCAATTTCGTCCTGGTGATGATGCAGGCCGCCTGGGAAGCCCTTGGCCGCGACGTGCTGCGCGGCTATGCCGGCGACGGCGACGTGGCCATCCCCCTGGCGGGCAGTGGCGCGCCGACGACTCTCTACACCCTCCGCGGCGGCCGGGGCGAACAGGCCCGCGCCGAACTGGTCGCCCGCGGCAGCCAAACGGCCATCCGCCTCCCCCCCTTCCGCGAAGCCGCCTGGTGCTCCATCTATGCCGACCAGGAGCGCATCGGTGGCTTCGGCTACAACCTGACCCGGCAGGATTCGGCCGTGGAACCGGCCCAGGGCGCCGACTGGGCGCCCGCCCGGCAGGCCGGCATCGTGGTGGCCAGCGGCGGCGGCGCCGCCCGCGGCGCCGCCCGCGGCGAGGCCCTCTGGCTGGCAATGTCCCTCCTGCTGGCGGCGGCGGGGCTGGAAGGCTACGCCCATCTTTGGCGCAAACGTTGACCGGGGCCGCCGGCGGCTCCGGCGGAAAAGGAATGGATTGACGGCTGCATGTTCTGGAAATGGATCATCCCCCTCTTCGGCGGCGAAGCGGCCGGCGGCGTGACGGCCCTGCACCGCCTGGCGGTCACCAGTTGGCTGCCGCTCTGGCTGCTGCCCTTCCTGGTGGCCGGCCTCGCCGCCTTCTGCTGGTGGCGCTACCGCACGCTCCACCCCGAGCTGGCGCGGCGGCGGCGGGCGCTGCTCGTCACCCTGCGCACCCTCGCCTACGTGGCGCTGCTCGGCATGCTCCTCCTCCCCACCCTGCACATCGAGGGGGAAGCGATCCAGCCGGGGACGGTCCCCGTGGTGCTGGACGCCACCCAAAGCATGACCATCCACGACGCCGCCGGCGGGCAGGAACGCTTCACCGCCGCCCGCCGCTTCGCCACGGAACTGCGCGAGGAGGGGCGGAAGAGCCGGCACGAGCTGGCCCCGGCCTTCTTCCTCTACCGCAACGGCCTGGCCGACCTCCCCGCGGAAGGGGAAGTGACCGCCGATGGCGACCCCACCTCCCTCTCCCAAATGCTGGAGAAGGCGGCGGAGCGGATCCAGGACCGCTATTGCCCCGGCATCCTCCTGCTCACCGATGGCGCCCACAACACCGTCGAGCTGCCGGAACGCACCGCCGAGGCGCTGAAGAAGCGCAACATTCCCATCTACGCGGTCGGCTTCGGCGCCGAGACGACCCGCGACCTCGCCGTCACCGGCATCATCGGCGAGGATGTCCTCTTCCAGGAGGAGAAGGCCCAGGCCTATGTCAGCGTCCGCGCCAGCGGCTATGCCGGCCAGCCGGTCAAGCTCGCCCTCTACCTGGACGACAGCCCCCTCTCCGTCCAGGAAGTGAAGCTGGCGGCGGACGGGGAGGCGACCCTGCCCGTGGAGTTCACCCCCAGGCAGCCGGGGCGCTTCCGCCTCCGGGCCGAGCTGGCGCCCCAGGCGGGGGAGGTCACGGCGGTGAACAACCGCTTCCTCAAGAACGTCCGGGTGATCAACGAGAAAATCCGCGTGCTGCTGGTCTTCGGCAAGCCATCCTGGGAGTTCCGCTACCTGGCCGGCGCCTTCGAACGGGATCGGCGCGTCGAGCTGAAGCTCTTCCTCGGCGCCTTGGACCGGCGGGGGCTGCAGGCACCTTCCCAACGGGGCCGCTACCTGGAGAAGCTGCCGGCCACCGCGGAGGAAATCAACCGCCAGTTCGACCTGCTCATCCTCTCCCGCTTCCATCCGCTGCGGGATGCGCCGGCAACTTTCGCCCAGGCGGTCGCCGGCTACGTGCGCGACCATGCGGGCGGCCTCGTGGTGCTCTCCGACCCGGAACTGCTCCCCTACGCCATGCGCGGCACCCCGCTGGAGGAGCTGCTGCCGGTGACGCTCGCCCCCACCGCGGGGCGGGGCTACACCGACGAGCTGCTCGCACCGCTGAAGGATGGCTACAGCCTCGCCCTGACCGAGGAGGGGGTGCTCAGCCCGCTGATGAACTTCGCCGGCGACCGCGCCGAGAACCTGCGGACCTGGACCAAGCTGCCTCCCCTCCATTACCTCTACCGCCCGCTCCGGACCAAGCCGTCGGCCATCACCTTGCTGGAAGCCGCCCGCCGCGGCGGCATCGAGAAACGGCCGGCGCTGGTGCATCACCTCTACGGCAAGGGGCCAGTGCTCTTCCTCGGCTTCGACGCCACCTGGCGCTGGCGCCGGGAATATGGCGACCGCTACTTCCGCGATTTCTGGGCGAAGTCCGTCCAGTTCGTCGGCCTCCCCCATCTGCTGGGGGAATCCACCCGCTCCCAGCTCTACACGGCCACCGAAAACGTCACGGTCGGCGAAATCGTCGGGCTCCGCGCCCGCCTGCACAACCCCGACATGACCCCCTACGTGGCCGAGGCGATCACCGCCACCGCCGTGGAGAACGGGGTCGAACGAACCGTCCGCATGGCCCCCGTCCCGGATCGGCCAGGGCTCTACAAGGCCGAGTGGCTGCCGACCGCGGTGGGGACGCTGCGCGTCGCGCTGCCGCCCACCTTTGGGGCGCCCCCCTTGGAGCTGCGGGTCACGGCGGTGCAACGCGAATTCCAGGCTCCCGGCCTGCACCGGGCCTTGCTGGAAAGCCTCTGCGCCGCGACCGGCGGCCGCTATTTCGCCCGGCCGGACGCCGCCGCCGCGTGGCGGCAGATCCGGGAGAACCGCCCCCCCCTCCCCTTCACCCTCGACTTCAGCCTGTGGGACACCTGGGGGCTGCTGCTGCTGGCGCTGACCCTCTTCGCCCTCGAATGGCTGGCGCGCAAACTTTATTTCCTGGACTGAAAAGCCCGCAAGAGGCGGATGAGGCTGGAACCTGCCATGACGGATCGGTGGACAACGCTGCAACAACGGCTGACGGCAGCCCAGGCGCGCAAGCGGCGCCGGGAACGGCTGGCGACGCTCGCCCTGCTCGCCGGCGGCGCGCTGCTGGCCTTTTTCGGCCTCTTCCTCCTCGACTGGCTCTTCGCCTTCCCCGCCGTGGTGCGCCTCCTGCTCACCACGGCAGCCCTGGCCATCTTCGGCGGCTGGCTGCCCCGGCGCCACCGCGCCAGCCTCTTCCCCCGACCGCAAAACTTCGTGGAGATCGCCCGCGCCGCCGAAGCCTGCGCCGACCGGGCCGGCAGCGGCCTCCACTCCGTGCTGGTCTCGGCGGTGGAGTTCGCCGCCCAGCCCGGGCTGCCTGGCGCCCCCGCGCTCAAGGAGTGGGTGGTCAGCGAAGCGCAGCGCGACCCGTTCGACCCCAGACGGCTGCCGCTCGCCGAGGCGGCGCTGCTGCGCCGCGGCCGCCTCCTGGCCGCCGCCGCCCTGCTCACCTATGCCGGCTGGGCCTTGGCCGGGCCCCATTCCCTGCGCACCTTCTGGCTCCGGGCCGTCGGCGGCCATGCCGCCTACCTGACCCGGACGCGCATCCTCAGCCTGGAGGCCCCCAGCGTCGTCGCCCAGTTCAAGCCGGTGACGGTGCGGCTCCGCGCCGGCGGCGTCATCCCCACCCAAGGCCGGCTCACGGTCAAGTACGAAGGGGAAGCCCGCTTCAACCTGCCGCTCGCGCCGATCCCGGAACAGCCCGGCGAATTCACCGCCGTGCTCCAGGAGCCGGCCAAGTCCGTGCGCCTGGTGGCCCGCCTGGGCGACGCCGAGTCGGAGGCGCTGACGGTGCGCGTGGTCAAGCCGGCCTTCGTCGAAAAAGGCACCATGGCGGTGCGGCCACCAGCCTACACCGGCCTGCCACCCTACAACCGCCCCTTCGGCGACGTGGAACTGCCCGCCGGCAGCCAGGCCGACTTGCGCATCACCCCCGACCGCCCCGTCCGCGCCTGCGAACTCGAACTCGACGGCAAGCGCCTCCCGATGGCCGCCGATGGCAACGGCTACCTCGCCCCCAACCTCGACCTCCGGGAGACCGCCCGCTACACCGTCCGCCTGGTGGATGCCGACGGCATCGAAAACGAGGACCGGCTGCTCTACACCTTGGGCGTGCGCCCCGACCTGGCACCGGAAGTGACCATCGGCCGGCCGGACAACGGTGCCGTCTACGCCACCGTCAGCCAGGTCCGCTGGACTGCCGCCGTCACGGACGACTACGGCCTGACTTCCTTGGAACTGCACTACGCCGTCATGGTCGAAACCGAAAGTGGCGAACGCCAGAAGTTGCGCGAAGGCACCGCTGCCAGCTTCGAGTGGCCGGACAATCCGCGGGAACGGCGCGAGGCCGGGCTGCTGCAACTGGCGGCCCTCAACTTGCAGCCCGGCCAAATCCTGGTCTTGCAGGCCCGCGCCGCCGACCGCTGCACCACCCGCCCCAAGGGGCAGGAGAAGGGGCTCTCGGCGGAAGTGGCCCTGCGGATCGTCTCCCCCCAGGAACTGCGCCTGCTCCTGGAAGAGGAAATGGCCGCCCTGGGCAAAATGGTGGAAGACGTGACGGAAGACATGAAACGGCAAAAAGAGACGCTCGGCAAGGAACTCCGCGGCGAAAGCTGGAGGTGAGAGCCATGAAAAAACAGCCGGAAAAACTGACCGCCGCCCGCACCAGCCACTGGCCACTCCTCATCGCCGCCCTCACCCTCGGCGCGGCGCCGCTGGCCACGCCACCCGCCACCGCCTCCGAGGAGCTGTTCCAGAACGCCGTCGTCGAAGACCGCATGATGGGGGACATCCGCGAACGGCTGGCAACCCTCCAGGAACGCAAGGAGGAAAGCCGGATCTTCAGCGCCGCCGAAATCCAGGGCGACCAGGCCATGGGGGAGACGGTCGGCAAGGTCAAGGACAAGGAGGTGCGCAGCATCATCGCCGAGCTGGGGGAGAGCACCAAGGCGGCGGACCAGGCGCGGCGGGCCGGCCATTACGAGTCCGCCCGCGGCCACTACATCACCGCGGTGGAGGCCCTGGAAAAGCTCAGGCGCCAGGCCGGCAAGGCCGAGGCCGCCGCCGACCGGCAGCAGGCCATCGAAAAGCAGCGGGAACTGCTGGAGGAAACCCAGAAGCTGGAGGCGGAGCTGAACCGCGGCGAAAAGACGCCGGAGACCGCCGCCACCGACGCCATGAAACTGGCCAGCGAGCAGCAGGAGCTGGCCGCCGAACAGCAGCGGCTCAACAGCCAGCCGGAAGCGCCGCCGCCAACGCCGAAGACCACCCCCACCGACCCCATCGCCCAAAAGATGACGGACGCCGCCAAGAATCTGAACAGCCTGGACTTGCCCAAGGCCGAGCAACGGCAGCAGGAGGCCCTGGCCGCCATGGAGAAGCAACTGGCCGAGCAGACCGCCGGCGAACAGCAGCCGGCCGAGCAGGCCGCCAACCTGCAAGAGCTGCAAGATCTCGCCAGCGGGCTGGCCGAGATGGAACAGCAACTGGGCGACTCCGCCACCCAGCAGCAGCCCATGGGCAGCCAGGAACGGCAGGAAATGGCCGGCAAGATGGACACGGCCGCCCAGCAAATGGAGAAATTGGGGCTGGGGCCGGCGGAGCAGAAAATGGAGCAGGCCATGGGCGAGATGATGGAGAACAAGGATGCCCAGGCCCAGGGAAGCGTCAAGGACGCCCGGCAGCAAGTCGAAGCGGCGCTCGGCCAGGCGCGGGAGCAGGCCCGGCAGATGGCGGGCAAGCCCCAGCCCGGCCAGCCGCCCGGGCCGCCCCAGCCGCAAAGCCCGGAAAGCCCGGCCCAGGCCACCGACTCCAAGGAACATAGCTCCACGGGGTCGCAACTGGCCGCCAAGGGCGGCCAGGGCCCGGGCGGCGCCGACTGGGCCGCCCGCCTCCCCCCCCGCGAACGCGGCGCCCTCCTCTCCGCCCGCCAGGCCAAATATCCTGACCTGCTCGACGCCGAAGTGAAGAAGTACTTCCTCGAAATCGCCAAATGACCGCCACCCCCAGCCGCCGCCACCAAGGTTCCGCCGCCATGCCCCGCCGAATCCTCCGCCACCTCCTCCTGCCCCTGCTGCTGCCCCTCCTCCTGCCGCTGGCCGGCATGGGCACGGCCCGCGCCCAGGCGCCGGCGGCGGCCGATGACGGCGGCGGCGGCCGGCAGCCGTTCCTCTTCGACGCCTACGTGCCGCTCGAGCAAAGCGTGGTCGCCGCCATCGGCCGCGCCCAGGCCTGGCTCGCCGAGACCCAGCGCGCCGACGGCGGCTGGAACACCGCCCATGGCGCCAACAACTGCGGCGAGGTCGCCTTCGCCGTGATGGCGCTCATGGTGGACGGCACCGTGCCGGGCGAGGGCAAGTACGCCAAGGAAGTCGGGCTGGGGTTGCAGTTCCTCCTCAACGCCCAGCGGGAGAACGGCCTGATCGCCGGCACCCGCAACGCCCCGGCCGCCCAGGTCCCCGGCCCCATGTACCAGCACGCCCTGGCAACCCTGGCGCTGGCGGAGGCCTACGGCATGTCCGCCAATCCGCGGCTGCGCACGGCGCTCATCAAGGCCGTGAACCTGATCGTTGACACCCAGCACAGCCGCGGCGGCTGGCGCTACCAGCCCAAGCCGGATCCGGGCGACATCTCCGTCACCGTCATGCAGGTGATGGCCCTGCGCGCCGCCGGCGAGGCGGGAGTCCATGTCCCCAAGGAGACGATTGACCGCGCCATCCAGTTCATCCAAAGCTGCTGGAACCCCCAGGAGAAAGGCTTCCGCTACATGCCCGGCGGCGGCCCCGCCGGCTTCGCCCGCACCGCCGCCGGACTGGTCTGCCTCCAGACCGTGGGCCGGCACGACGACCCGCTGGTCAAGGACGCCGTGGACTACCTGATGGCCAGCGCCTTCGACCCCCAGCGCAACCGCGAATGGTACTGGTATGGCCATTACTATGCCTCCGTCGGCCTCTACCATTACGGCGGCGCCCCCTGGAAGGACTACTACCCGAAAATCAAGCAGAAGATCCTGGAGGACTGGAAACGCACGCCGCATTATGGCCAGATGCTGGAGACCTCCTGGGCAATCCTGATCCTCGGCGTGCCCTACCGCTACCTGCCCATCTACCAGCGGTGAATTCCCGCCCAACTTGCAATGTCCTGGCAACGGATGCTGAAATGACTGAACCGCTGATCCCAACACTTGGCCGCCCCGGCCGGCTGCGGCCACTGGCGCTGCTGGCGCTCCTGGCGCTGCTGCCGCCCCGGCCAGCGGCGGCCGACACCCTCCGCCTCGCCGACGCCGCGCCGCTGGCCAACGTCACCGTCCGCGCCATCACCGCCACCGCCGTGCGCTATGACGCGCCGGGCGCGCCGGGCACCGAGCGGCCGCTCGCCCAGGTCAAAAGCATCCAGTTCAGCCAGCCGCCAGTCGTCGCCAAGCCCGGCGGCCTCATCCTGGCCGACGGCAGCCGCCTCAGCGGCGTGCTCGCCGCCTGGCTCCCGGAACTCATCTTCCGCTCCAGCCTCGCCGGCGGCCGCCTCGACCTCCCCCGCGAGGAGGTCGCCGCCATCTATTACTCCCTCCCCCAGCTCCAGCGCAGCCCAACCAAACCGGCCGCCTTCCCCACCGCCCTCGACCTCTACGGCGGCGGCGTCACCGGCCGGCTGCTCTGGGCGGATGCGGAATCCGCCGGCATCCGCGGCGCCGACGGCCTCAAGCGCTTCGCCGCCCCCGCCCTCGCCGCCATCCTCTTCGCCCCACTCCCCACGGCGGCGCCACGCCTCCGCCTGCGCAACGGCGACGTGCTCAACGCCACCCCCACCTGCCTCGGCGACTCCCTCAAGGTCAAGGTCGGACGGACAATGGTGACGGTCCCCTTGGCGGCAATCGCGGAAATCCAGTTCGAACAGGAGAAGTGAACATGGCCAAAGTGAATGTGATCTGCAACGGCTGCGGCAAACGTTTCCGCGCCCTCGAAGAGGAACTCGCCGGCGTCCGCTGCCCGGAATGCAACGGCGAGCTGCTCCGCGACACGGCCGCCCCCGCCACCGCCGCCGCGGCGGCGGAGCAGCCGGCCACCACCCAACCACCCCAGCCCCCCGCCGAACCGGCGCCCGCGCCGGCCACGCCGGATCTCAGCGCCGACGACCTCCAGGGGCTGGAACGGCTCCGCACCGCCCACCAGGCCATCCTCGGCGAGCTGGACAAGGCCATTGTCGGCCAGCAGGCCGTGATCGAGGAACTTTTCATGGCGGTGCTCGCCGGCGGCCACTGCCTCCTCGAAGGCGTGCCCGGCCTCGCCAAGACCCTCCTCGTCTCCTCCCTCGCCGAGGCCCTCTCCCTGACCTTCAAGCGCATCCAGTTCACCCCCGACCTGCTCCCCTCCGACATCACCGGCACCGAAATCATCCAGGACGACCCGGAGACCGGCCGCCGCGCCTTCAAGTTCTTTGCCGGCCCGATCTTCGCCAACATCATCCTGGCCGACGAGATCAACCGCACCCCCCCCAAGACCCAGGCCGCCATGCTCGAAGCGATGCAGGAACGCCAGGTCTCCATCGGCGGCTCCAACCACAAGCTGCCCTTCCCCTTCTTCGTCCTCGCCACCCAGAACCCCCTCGAACAGGAAGGCACCTACCCCCTGCCCGAGGCGCAGCAGGACCGCTTCCTCTTCAAGGTCATGGTCGGCTATCCCAGCGAGGCGGAGGAGAAGCAAATCATCCGCCGCGTCACCGAGAAGAGCTTCCGCCCGATCCAGCACGTCCTCAGCGGCGAGGAAATCCGGACCATGCAGCAGCTCGTCACCCGCATCCCCGTGGCGGAGACGGTGATCCATTACGCCACCAGCCTGGTGCGGGCCACCCGCGTCGGCCAGCCCGGCACCCCCGACTTCATCAACCAATGGCTGGCCTGGGGCTGCGGCCCCCGCGCCTCCATCGCCCTGGTCGCCGCCGGCAAGGCCCGGGCCGCCCTCCGCGGCGCCAAATGCGTCTCCTGCGACGACGTCGCCGCGGTCGCCCATCCGGTCATGCGCCACCGCCTGGCCGTCAACTACAGCGCCCGCGCCGAAGGGATGACCCCCGAGTCGGTCATCGCCCAACTGCTCCAAGCCACCCCCAAATACTGAGCGCGCCAACACGATCCAGGGACGCAGCAGGCGGTTCGCGGTTCCGGAGGGTTGCCACGGCGTTCTCGGGCGGAGTATATTGCGGCTTTGCAGGCGCGGCCGGAAGTGTGGCCGCGCCGCCGGATGGCGCAGGATGGCAAGCGCGAGGAGGCGGTCATGGCGGTGCAGGCAGAGGCGCAGGCGAAAGAAGCGACGGCGCGGCGGCCGGCGGCCATGGGCTGCCTGGCGGGCGGCGGGGTTCTCGCCCTCCTGCTGGCCATGGTGGTGGTGGCGGGGCCGTTGTGGTGGTGGTACGGCTGGCGGATCGAGCCGGAGGAGGGGCGGTTCGCCGTGCTGATCCGCAAGACGGGCAAGGATCTGCCGGCCGGCCAGGTGCTGGCGCTGGCGCCGGGGCAGAAGGGGATCCAGTTGGCAGTGCTGCCCGAAGGGCGCTATTTCCGCAACCCCTACACCTGGGGCTGGGAATACCATCCGGTGCGGGACATCCCGGCGGGGTCGCTGGGAGTGCTGGTGCGGCAGTACGGCGCGGAGCCGGCGGCCGGGGAGATCATCGCCCGCGAGGGGACGAAGGGGATCCTGCCGGAAATCCTGCGGCCCGGCAAGTACCGCATCAACCCCTATGCCCATGAGATCCTCGTGCTCACCGCAACCCAGATCCGGCCCGGCTGCGTCGGCGTGCGGACTTCGCTGGTGGGCAAGGATTTGCTGGAGGGCAGCCAGCCGCCGGCCGGCGGGCGCAACGGCTACCTGGTCGGGCCGGGGGAGAAGGGGGTGGTCGCCGAGGTGCTCGACCCCGGCACCCACTACCTGCATCCCTTCATGGAGACGGTCGTCGAGGTCAACCTCCAGAGCCAGCGCTTCGAGATGAGCGGCGTCGGCGCGATCACCTTCCTCACCCAGGACGGCTTCCCGGTGAGCGCCGAAGGCACGATCGAGTTCAACATCGAGCGGGAGAAGGCGGCGCTGCTGACCCACCAGGTGGGGGATCTGGACGACATCATCAACAAGATCATCCTGCCGCGGGCGCGCGGCTTCAGCCGGATCGAGGGCAGCAAGAAGAAGGCGGTGGACTTCATCGTCGGCGAGACGCGCCAGGAGTTCCAGAACAATCTGGAGGCGCATTTGAAGGAGAAGTGCCGCCCCTGGGGCGTTTCGGTGAACTCGGTGCTGATCCGCAACATCATCCCGCCCCAGGAGATCGCCGCGGTGATCCGGAACCGCGAGCTGGCGGCCCAGGAGATCCGCAAGTACGAGCAGCAGATCACCCAGGCCCGCTCCGCGGCCGAACTGGTGCGCCAGGAGATGCTGGCGGAGCAGAGCAGCAAGAAAGTGCAGGCGGAGACGGCCAAGCTCCGGGCGGAGATCGCCGCCCGCCAGGACTTGGCGGTGCGCCAGGCCGTGGCCAAGCGCGAGCTGGAGGTGGCGACGGTGGGGCTGGAGACGGCCAAGGTCACGGCGGCCTCGCAGCTCCTGACGGCGGCGGCGGAGCAGGAAGTGATCCGCAAGGGCAACGAGGCGGCGGCGGCGGTGCTGGCGACAAAGGTCAAGGCCTTCGGCGGCGGCGAGGGCTACGTCCGGGCGCTGCTCTACGGCCGGCTCGGACCGCGGATCCAGACGATCCTGACCTCCGACCAGGCCGGCGGCGTCTTCGGGCTGCCGCTGCCGGGTACGGGCGAACGCAAGATGGAGGTGGCGAAATGAAGAGGATGCCATCCAACTACCTGCTTCCGGGGCTGGCCCTGCTGGCGGCGCTCCTCGGCGGCCTCTGGCTGCTCTGGACCTGGGGCTTCTGCCGCTTCTACGTGCCCCCGGGGCACATGGCGGTGATCACCGCCAAGGAGGGCGCGGAGCTGCCGCCGGAGCAGATCCTGGCCCGGCGCGGCCAGAAGGGGGTGTGGGAGGAGACCCTCGGCGAGGGGCGGCACTTCCTCAACCCCTACCTCTACGAACACCGGATCGTCCCCAACGTGCGGATCCCGCCGGGCAAGGTGGGAGTGGTGACCGCCAAGGTGGGGGCGACGCTGCCGCCGGGCGAGTTCCTGGCCGAGCCGGGGCAGAAGGGGATCTGGCGGCACGTGCTCGGCCCGGGCACCTACCGCTTGAACCCGATCGGATACGAGGTGACGTTGGCGGACGCCGTGAGCTTGCCGGTCGGCTACGTGGGGGTGCTCACCTCCCTCTCCGGGGCAAAGACCCCCGAGGGCGAGTTCGCCGGACCGCGGCAGAAGGGGGTGATGAAGGACGTGCTCCAGCCCGGCTTCTACTACCTCAATCCCAAGGCGTACAAGATTGACGTGCTGGAGATCGGCCTGAACCAGGTCACCTTCAGCGGCCGCGAGGGCGGCAAGGTGCTGACCAAGAGCCAGATGGCGACCAGCAACGTGGCGCTGGACGCCCTGACCAGCAACGTGCTGAACCGGCAGATGGCCCAGCGCCAGGACTATCTGGAGCAGCAGATGGCGCAGCAGCCAGAGGCCGCGCCTAGCCCCGCCGCATGGTCGCCGCGGCGGGAAGCGGAGCGCGGGCGGCGGCCACAGGCCGCGGCCAAGCCGGCCGCGGCAGCCCAGGCGGCGCCCGGCGGGCCGGCCCAGGCGGTGGCCGGGTTCGAGATCGCGCAGTTCGTCGAATTCCCGTCGCGCGACGGCTTTGAGATCCTGCTGGACATGACGGTCGAATTCGAGCTGGAGCCGGCGCGGATCGCCCGGATCTTCCGCCAGTACGGCGACCTGCCGGCGGTGGTGGACAAGATCATCATGCCGCAGATCCTCTCCGTCTCCCGGCTCAAGGGCTCCTCCTACAAGGCCCAGGACTTCATTGTCGGCGAGGGGCGGGAGAAGTTCCAGGCTGACCTGAAGGAGACGTTGGCGGACGTGCTGGCCGAGAAACAGATTCTCATCCACAACTCCCTCATCCGCAACGTGGAGGTGCCGGCGGAAATCCTCACGCCGATCCGCCTGGCCAGCGTGGCGATGGAGCAGAACCTGACCAACCTTGCGCGCCAGGAGACGGCCCGCAAGAAGGCGGAGCTGAACACGGCCGAGACGCTGGTCGAGCAGCGGCGGCAGGAGGTGATGCAGGAGACCGAGAAGCTGGCCGCCGAAATCGCCGCCGCCCGCGACACCCAGGTCGCCGCCATCCGCGCCCAGGCCGACCTGGAGGTGGCGCGCCTGAACCAGGAGAAGGCCCAAGTCGAGGCCGGGATCACCCGCTGCCTGGGCGACGCCAAGGCCCGGGTGACGACCCTCGTCGAGGGGGAACGCGCCCGGGGCACCCAGTTGCAGGCCGACGTGCTGCGCGACGGCCAGGCCCTGGTCTGGCTCAGCCTCGCCGAGGCCATCAACCCCAAGGTCCAGATCAACATCCTCCATGCCGGTTCCGGCACCTTGTGGACGGACCTGAAGGGGGCGACCCTCGGCGACCTCGGCGGCGCCCGCCTCTTGCAGCCGCCGCCGCCAGTTCAACCCTGACCTTGACCGCCTGCCCCCCCGCCGCCCGCCCCGGTGCGGCGGGGGCGGCCCCATTCCCGGATACGCCCTTCCATGCGCCGAGCCCGCCGCGACTCCCACCGCCCGCCCGCCACGCAGGCGTTTTGGCAGACCTTCTCCCTGGCGCATGTCCTGCCAGTCCACCTGCTCCTGCTGCTGGCGTTGCCGCGCGGCCTGGTGGCGGGCGGCGACCCGCGGCTCCTGATGCACCTGAAAATGGGGGTGGCCGCGGCATTGGTGGCCCTGGCACTGACGGCCGTGATCCGCCATTGGCGCTCCAGCCAGGCACCGGGGATTTTCGGCCTGGCGGCGGCGGTGATGCCCTTGCCGCTCTACATCCTCGCCTTCCCCGGCCACTGGCCCTTGAGCCTGACCGGCATCCTGCTCTGCCTCGCCCATGCCCGCTCCCTGATGCGGGGCGGCAAGCCGGCACCGGCGGAACCGATCCGCCGACGGCGGGGGGCGGCGCCCAGCACGGGCGAACGCCCCCTGCTCGATTCCGACGCGGCGCAAAACGCCCTGGTCTTCTCCTGCGCCACCAGCCTGCTGGCAATCCTCCTCTTCGAGGGCTACCGGCTGCCGGCCCTGACGGCCGGGATGGTCGGGGAGGCGCTGGTGGCGGGGCTGATCCTGTTCGGCACCGGCTTCAGCCTGGTCGTCACCTTTTTCCGCCGGCCGCTGACCTGGCGGCGGCTGCTGGCGATGCCGCAGCTCCTGTTCTATCTGGCGCTCCTCTGCGCCGCGGTGCCGCCCTGGCGTGAGGCCGCCCTGCCCGTGCTGGCGTTCCGCCAGCTCGTGGTCGGAGCAGAGGCGGCCTGGCGCCACCAAGGCGGCCAGGCCATCTGGCGGTTCCTGACGGAGCGGCCGGCGCATCTGCTGGTCCACAGCTTCGCCCTCGCCATCGCCTTGGGCACCCTCCTGTTGACCTTGCCGGCCGCCGCCGTCAGCGGCGAAGGGCTGGAGGCACTGGACGCCCTGTTCACCGCCACCAGCGCGGTGTGCGTCACCGGGCTGACGGTGATCGACACCGGTACGGCCTTTTCCGGCTTCGGCAAACTGGTGATCCTGGCGATGATCCAGGCGGGTGGCCTGGGGATCATGACCATCTCCACCTTTGTCGCCCTGCTGATGGGGCAGAACCTCGGGCTCCGCGGCGAGTTCGCGATCGGGGAGATGATGGGGGAACGGCGGAGCCGGAGCGCCTTGCGGCTGGTGCGTTTCATCGTCCTCTCCACCATGGTGGCCGAGACGCTGGGCGCCCTGGTCCTCACCGGCAGCTTCCTCCGCCAGGGACGGCCCCTGGCGACGGCGGCGGGGCTGGGGGTGTTCCACAGTGTCAGCGCCTTTTGCAACGCCGGCTTCTCGACTTTCGGCGACAACCTGGCGGGCAGCGCCAACGCCCGGCCGGCGATCCTGCTGCCCGTGTCGCTGCTGATCATCCTGGGCGGCCTCGGCTTCAGCGTGATCTATGCCGTCTTCCGCCGGCTGCGCCATGCCGAGCCGCTGTCGCTGCACGCCCGGATCGTCCTGGCCATGACCGCGGCGCTGCTGGGCGGGGGGGCGATCTTCTTCTGGCTGCTGGAACGCAACCACGGGTTGCGCGCCACCACGCTGCCCCTCTCCTGGCTGCACGCCTGGTTCCAGTCGGTCACCACCCGCACCGCCGGCTTCAACTCGGTGGACATCACCGCGCTCAGCCCGATCACCCAGATCACCATGATCCTGCTCATGTACATCGGGGCGGCCCCCGGCTCCACGGCGGGCGGCATCAAGGTCACCACCGCCGCCGTGCTGCTGCTGCTGGTGCGCTCCCTGGTCCGGCGGGAGACGGGGCTGGTGGCCGGCGGCCGCAAGATCACCTTGGCGACGGTCCAGCAGGCGGCGGGGCTGCTGGTCCTCTCGCTGGCGGTCATCACCGGCGCCTGGCTGCTCCTGCTGTGGACGGAACGGCAGCCCGCCCTGCCGCTGCTGTTCGAAGCGGTGTCGGCCTTCGGGACGGTCGGCCTCAGCCTGAACGTGACCCCGACGCTGACCGGGGGTGGCAAACTGGTGGTGGTGCTGCTGATGTTCACCGGCCGCGTCGGCCTGCTCACCCTGCTGATGATGATCCGCCCGGAAGAGGTCCGCCCCCGCATCGATTATCCCGGGGCCAATGTCATGGTTGGCTGAAGTTGCATCCCGGAACGGGGGCGGTATAGTGTCCGCCCGTATTCGCGCTGCACCCTTCACCGGCACGGGCGGCCACCCCCAGGGCCGCCAGGAATGGCGGACCCTTATGGAATTCCTGAGCAATCTGCTGACCGTCATTGTCGTGATCACCGCCTTCCTGCTGATCGGGATCGTCCTGATCCAGCCGAGCAAGTCGGGCGGGGGCTTGGGCGCCATGAGCGGCGGCGCCACGGAAAGCGTCCTCGGCGCCGCCGCCGGCACCGTGCTCACCCGCGCCACCGTCATCCTCGCCGCCATCTTCATGGGGCTCACCCTCATCCTGGTGGTGATCAACGCCCACCGCCGCGGCGGCAGTGGCAGTGTCGTCGAGGAACTCAAGCCCGCCGCCGCCAGCCGCAGCCAGGAAACGATCACCCTGCCCCTGCCCGAACCGGTGAAGCCCGCGGCGGAAACGCCGGTCACGGCGGATCCGCCGGCCCCCGCCGCCCCTTGAGGCCAGCAGAGGAAGGCCCCCGGAAATGCCCTCGCCGGTTTTGACCAATCCGGAAAGAAGGGGAAGCCAGACAACGCGGGCCGTGGCCACCATTGCGGGAGTGCTGGCGCTGGCCCTGGCCGGCGCCTTGGCCGGCTGCGGCCCCGCGGAACCGGCCGGAACCAGCCTGGCCGTCACCCTCGGCCGGATCAAGACCCTCGACCCCGCCTTTGCCGACGACCTGCCCAGCGCCACCGCCGTCGGCCATCTCTACGACCGCCTCCTCCAGTATGACTATGCGGCGCGCCCCTACCGCCTCGTCCCCTCAATGGCCACGGCGATGCCCGAAATCGCGGCGGACGGCCTGACGGTCACCTTCACCCTGCGCGATGACCTCGCCTTCCCCCCCGGCCCCGGCACCCCCACCACCGCCGCCCCGCGGATCCGGCCCCAAGACGTCGTCTGGTCGCTGCTGCGGCTGGCGGACGGCCGGCTCAACGCCAGCGGCTACTGGATCCTGCGCGGCCGGCTGGTGGGGCTGGACGAGTTCAACCGCCGCACGGCGGCCCAGGCGGAAGGGGACTGGTCGGCCTACGAAGCGGGGATTCCCGGCCTGGCCGAGGCGCCGGGGAACCGGATCCGCTTCCGCCTGACCGCGCCCTACCCCCAGCTCCTCCACGTCCTGGCCATGCCCTATGCCAGCGTCCTGCCGGCGGCGGCCATCCGCCGCGATGGCCGGGGCCTGGCCGAGCGGCCGGCGGGCAGCGGCCCCTTCCAGCTCGAAAGCTGGCAGCGGAACCACCGCTTCGTGCTCCGGCGCAACCCCGGCTACCGGCGGGAACGCTACGCCGGCGAGCTGCTGCCGCGGATCGACCGGGTCTCGGCGCTGATCGTCCAGGAGCCGACCACCGCCTGGCTGCTCTTCCTGCAAGGCAACCTGGACCTGTCCACGCCCGGCCAGGAACAGCTCGGCCAACTGCTGGATCCGGAGGGGCGGCTCCTGCCGGGCCTCGCCGAACGCGGCCTGCGCCTGGAACGGCAGGCGGAGTTCCAGATCAACTACATCGGCTTCAATGCCCGCGACCCGCGGCTCGGGAGCAACCGCCAGCTCCGGCAGGCCTTGAGCCTCGCCTACGACACCCCCCTGCGCATCCGCCTCAACGACCACCGGCTGATCCCCGCCCAGGGGCCCATCCCCCCCGGCGTCGCCGGCTACGACCCCGGCTTCCGCAACCCCTTCGCCCGCCATGACCTGGCCGAAGCCCGGCGCCTGCTCGCGGAGGCCGGCTTCCCCGGCGGCATCGATCCCACTACCGGCCGGCCGCTGGTGCTGCGCTTCGACCTTGGCCGCACCGACTTGGCGGCGCGCCAGGAGGCCGAACTCATGGTGCTCGACCTGCGCAAGCTCGGCATCACCGTCGAGCCCGCCCTCAACAACGCACCCCGCTTCTTCGACAAGATCCGCCGCGGCGACGTCCAGCTCTTCCGCCTCAATTGGAGCGGCGACTATCCCGACGCCCAGAACTTCTTCCAGCTCTTCTATGGCCCCAACGCCGGCGGCTGCAACCGCGCCGCCTACCGCAACCCGGCGTTCGACCGGCTCTACGACGCGGCCGCCACCCTCGCCGACGGCCCGGCGCGGACGGCCCTCTACCAGCAGATGCGGCAACTGCTCGTCGAAGACTGCCCGTGGATCTTCGAAAGCCATCCCGTCGCCGCCAAACTCGTCCATGGCTGGATCCGGGATTATATTCCCCATCACTTCGCCTGCGACAGTTGGAAATATCTGGGGATCGCCGCCGCCAGCCGCCAGGATTGGCAACGCCACTTCCAACCCTTCGAGTTCCGGCCCCGCCCGGAAAGCACCCGGCCCCGCCACGGGCCTTGACCCGCGACGCGCCGGCTTCGTCCCGGCGCCTTTTCCGCCTTATGATCACTCGTTCCGCCACGGTCCGCAATGCCTACGGCATCCATGTCCGCCCCTCGTCGGTCATCGCCCTGGCGGCACGGCAGTTCCAGTCCACCCTCACCGTCCGCAACGAAAAAGGGACGAAAGTGGATGCCAAGAACCTGCTCGGGATCATCAGCCTCGGCGTCACCTTGGGCCAGGAAGTGACCATCGCCGCGGACGGGGAGGACGAGGCGGACGCCATTGCCCGCCTGGTGGAGCTGTTCGAGACCAACTTCGACTTCCCCCGCTGACGCCGCCGGCCACCCCCGTCCGGGCCGGGGCGGCCGCGGCCCCTGGCTTGGCAGCACCCCCCCCGCAACACTGGCACCGGGAGAGAGCACATGGCAGAGCTGTTCCACGGGATTCTCGGGCTGGACTGGCGGAACCTGGCCATGTTCGCCATCGGCGCCCTGCTGATCTGGCTGGCCGTGCGGAAGAACTACGAGCCGATGCTGCTGCTGCCGATCGGCTTCGGGGCCATCCTGGCCAACATCCCCGGCTCCTCCGCCGTGGGCGAGCATGGCGTGCTCACCTTCCTGACGAAATACGGCATCGAGAACGAGCTGTTCCCCTGCCTGATCTTCGTGGCCATCGGCGCGATGATGGATTTCAAGCCGCTGCTGCAACGGCCGTTCATCGCCACTTTCGGCCTGGCGGCGCAGCTCGGCATCTTCTTCACGCTGTTCGTGGCGCTGGCGCTGGGGTTCGACCTGAAGGAGGCCACCGCCATCGGCATCATCGGCGCGGCGGACGGCCCGACCTCGATCTACGTGGCCAACCGGCTGGCGCCGCGGCTGCTGGGGCCGATCTCGGTGGCGGCCTATTCCTACATGGCCCTGGTGCCGATCATCCAGCCGCCGGTGATCCGCCTGCTCACCACCCGGAACGAGCGCCGGCGGCGCATGCCCTACACGGACAAGCCAATCCCCCGCTGGCTGCTCATCGTCTTCCCGGTGGCCGCCACCCTGGTGGCCAGCCTGCTGGCGCCGCCGGCCGCCGCCCTGGTGGGAATGCTGATGTTCGGCAACCTGGTCCGCGAATGCGGCGTGCTCGAACGCCTCGCCAAGGCCGCCCAGAACGAGCTGGCCAACCTGGTCACCCTGCTGCTGGGCATCACCATCGGCTCCACCATGGCCGGCCCCGCCTTCCTCAACTGGAAGACCCTGATGATCCTCGGGCTTGGCCTGGTGGCGTTCATCATGGACACCGCCGGCGGCGTGCTCTACGCCAAGGCCGTCAACCTGTTCCTGCGCCACAAGGTCAACCCAATGGTCGGCGCGGCCGGGATTTCGGCCTTCCCGATGTCGGCCCGGGTGATCCAGCGGCTGGCGCAACAGGAGGATCCGCAGAACATCCTCCTCGCCCAAAGCGTCAGCGCCAACGTCGCCGGCCAGCTTGGCTCGGTCTTTGCCGGCAGCACGCTGCTCGCCGTCGTCCTCTGGAAGCTGGGGGGCGCCTGACGGAATGGCCCGGCCAGCGCCGGCCACGGCCACGCCTGGTCATTTCCCGGCGGCGGGGACCAGTTCAAAGGCATAGGCGACCGGCCGCCCCTGGACCGCCACCTGCTGGCCAGCCCCGGGCTGCGGCGCCTGCGGCGAGACCAGGGAGAAGCCGGCCGCCTGCAAAGCCTCGACCAGCCGCACCACGTCGGCATCCCGTAGCTCCACCTCGCCCCGCAAGGAACCGTTGCGGGTGCTGGCCAGGGGCTGGCCAGGAAGGGTGCGGCCGACAATTCCACGGGCGGCGGCCAAGTCACCCACTACCCACACATGCCGGATCCGCGCCGGCAGCGGCTGGGGAACCGCCGCCGCGGCGGCCGGGGGGGCGCCAAGGCTGACCAGGCGCAAATCCCCGGCGGCCACCGGCCGGGCCACACCACTGTCCCCGGCCGGGGCGGCGGCCAGCGCCGCCGGCTTGGGTGCCGCCGGCGTGACCACGTTCACCGGCATGGCCGACGGCAGCGCCGCCGCGCCGGCGGCCACCGGCAGCGCCTGGGCCCCGCGGGGGGGACGGCTCAGGAGCAGTGACAAGCCACCGGCCACCAGGACCAGGCCAGCCGCCCAGGCCAGACGCAACGGGCTGAACGGATGGGGCGCCCATCCCCGCGAGAGCCGGCTGGCATGCTCCCGGCCGCAGGCCGCCTTGATCCGGTGGATCAAGTCGTTGGCAGGCGCCAGCCCCTGACGCACACCCTTGCGGATGACGCCATAGGCATCCACCTTGCGGTTGCATTCCGGGCAGGCCTCGACATGCCCGGCGGCCACTTCCTGCTCTTCTTCCCCGTCAAACCAGGCACTCAACGATTCCAGGTCCGGACAAGGGGAAGGATTGGGAGGTTTTTCACTCATAAATTCAACCGTCTCCGCAACTCCTCCCGCGCCCGGGCAATCCGGGATTTGATGGTCCCCAACTTGCACCCCAGCAAGTCGGCGATCTGGTTGTAGTCCAGCTCTTCCATGTTCCGCATGACCAACGCTTCCCGATAGATGTCGGGCAGCTTCTCCAGTTCGACCATGACATTCCGTTCCAGTTCGCCGATCACCGCCTGGCCGTCCGGCCCAAGCCTGGGGCTGGGCACGTCAAACCCCGGATTGCCGGAGTCGTTGTCCCCCCCTTCGATGGGGGCGTCCAGGCTGAAACTCTGCGGCACGCCACGGCTCTTGTTCCAGCGATATTTGTTCCGGGCCAAGTTGATGGCAATCCGATACATCCACGTGGTGAATTCCGCGTCGCCGCGGAAATGGGTCAAGGCCCGCATGATGCGGATGAACACGTCCTGGGCGACCTCTTCGGCGTCCTCACGGTTGCCCAACACCCCGTAGGCGATCTGGTACGCCTTTTCGGAATGCCGATCAACCAAGGCCTCATAGGCCGAGCGGTCGCCGTTCTGGAACCGGGTCACCAGTTCGGCATCGGTGAGTGCGGTTTCAGTTGTGTTCTTGGACATGGGAAGATCCCGCTGGTTCCGGCAAAGTCGGAATCTAATGAAAAAGGGCGCGCCGGGAAAAACACCGGATCGCACGCGAATGCCGGCCACGCCCCCTGCCGCCCCGGACCGCCCCCGCGCCGCGGCGAGGTCAATCGCCGCGGCGCGCCACCACCGACTGGATCGCCTTCTCGGCCCCTGTCGCTTGCAGCCAGGTCCGCTCGCGGCAATAGTGGCGGAGGACACCACCCGCCACGAGGAGATAGACGCCCCCCAGCCCGACGGCCGCCCAGGCCTTGGCGTCCGCGGACCAAGGCAGCAGCCACCACACCCCGGCATGGAGGAGGATGCTGCCGAGCAGCAGCAGCAGCAGGCTACCGCCCACCATCAGCCCGGCAAGAAAGACCCGGTGGGCGAAGGCGACGCCTTGCACGTACAGCCGCACCGCCTCAATCCGGGCCGAAACCTTCGCACTGGCCAGGAAGCGGCCCAGCACCCGGCCATTCCAAGCCGCGAGGAGGAGTTTGAGCAAGTACTTCATCGGGGCGTCCCGTCAGGATTTGCGCCGGCCCATGAAATAGCCCAGCAGCAAGGCGCCAAGGGCGGCCCCGCCGATGTAGGGCCACGGGTTCTCGTGGACGCTCTCGTCCACCACCGTGGCGATTTCCTTGGCCTTTTCCGCGGAAACATCCTTGTAGTGCCGGGCAGTCTCCGCCGCCCGCTTGCCGGCGACGGAAAGCATCTCCTTGAGCTTGGTCTCCTCTTCGACCACCGTGTCCTTGAGGCTGGCGAACTTGCCGCTCAGCATCGCCTTGAGTTCGTCCTTCCGTTCCCGGGCGGCCTCGTCCAAAAGCTTGAGGGCATCCGAGATTTTTTCGCTGCTGGTGCGGGTAGTCGGTTCCATGCTTGTTCCCTCCATGGTACGGTGACAGTTCTCCAACGGCGGCCGCGGATGCCGGCCAGGCAACCGGTTCCACCACTAGAGTAGCCTCTCCACCGGGCAGTGTCAACCGCGCCGGCCAAAACAATTCCTGGAAAAATCCGCGGCGGCGCCGGCGGCCAGCCTCAGTCCGGGAAAAGCATGGCCGAGCCAAACTCCTGCTGGAACTCGGGGTCGAGCGAGAGGTCGACGTGTTCGGCTTCGCCGGCGATGCGCTCCGCCTCGCGCCGTTCCGCCAGCGACAGCAGGGCGGCCTTGGCCCCCATCAGCGAGGCGTTGCCGATGAAATGGATCTTCTCGCTGGCGACGGGGGGCAGCAGCCCGATGCGCAAGGCGTGGTTGCGGCGGATGAAGTTGCCGAAGCCGCCGGCGAGGAGCACGGCGTCCAGCGCCGCCGGTTCCAGCCCGGCGCGGCGCAGGAGCAGGAGGATGCCGGCGCGGATGGCGGCGGCGGCAAGCTGGAGTTCGCGCACGTCGCGCTGGATGAGGAGCAGCTCCTCGCCGGTGCGGCTTTCCGCGGCGGTGGCCAGCCGGATGGCCGGGGCGCCGTTGAAAGCCACGACCCGCTCCCGGATGCGGGGCGGCAAGCCGGGCGGCAGCTCCTCCCCATCGAGGATGCGGCCGGAAGCATCAATCACGCCGAGGGACAGCAGCTCCGCCACCAGGTCGATCAGCGCCGTGCCGCAGAGGCCGGCGGGCACGCCGCCGCCGATGACATGCAGGATCAAGTCGCCATCGGCAACCGCCACGCTTTCGATGGCGCTGGCGACCGCCCGCATGCCGGCGCGGATCCGGGCGCCTTCGAAGGCGGGGCCAGCGGCGGTGGAGCAGGCCAGCAGCTTGCCATGGGCGGCCAGGACGATTTCACCGTTGGTGCCGATGTCCACCAGCAGCCGGACGCCCGCCGCCTGGCGCAGGTTGGTGGCCAGCAATCCGGCGACGGTGTCGCCACCGACAAAGCCGCCAATGGTCGGCAAGACGTAGAGCCGGGCATGGGACGGCAGTTCCAGCCCCAGGTCGGCGGCCCGGCAGGCGAGCCCCCGGTGGAGGGCCGGGATGAAGGGGATTTCACCCAGCGCGGCCGGAGTGATTCCGCAGAAGAGCTGCTGCATCGTGGTGTTGCCGGCGACGGTGAGGCAGTAGACCTCCGACCGGGCGACGCCGGCGGCGACGCACAGCTCGTCCAGCAAGCCATTGAGCGCCTGGACGGCACGCCGCTGGAGATGCCCCAGCTCCGCCGGATTGGCGCGGATCCGCTCGATGCGGCTGATCACGTCGTCGCCCAGCACGACTTGCGGATTGAGCACGGCGGCAACGCCACACTCCCGGCCGCCGTGCAAGTCGAGCAGAGTTCCCGCGATGGTGGTGGTGCCCAGGTCGAAGGCGGCGCCGAAGAGGCGCCCGGCCGTGTCGCCCGGCTCCAGCCCGATCACTTCCCGGTGCCGCCCCACCACCGTCCCCTTGAAGCCGTTGCGCCGCAGGAACTCCGGCAGCGCCCGCGCCATTTCCAGCGACAGCTCCAGCGGCTCGCCCAAGGCCTGCTCCAGCCGTTCCCAGTCGGCCGCCGGCTGGGCCGAGGTCGGGGGCGGCAGTTCAACATGCTTTTTCCAGACCGCCGGCTGGATGGGCAGGTGCCGGCCGGTCGCCGTCGTCAGGATCTTGGCGGTGCTGTCAAACCGCGCCGCCTCCGGCACCTCGACCGTGCAGCCGCCGCAGACCCGATCCTGGCAGGCCAGCCGCCAGCCGGCCGCCAGCTTGGCCGGAGTGAAATAGGCCACGGTCGCCGCCGCCGGCGCGCACTCCCCCGCCGTGACATGCACGGCGCACTTGCCGCAGGTGCCCTTGCCGCCGCAAGGGGTCTCCACAATCACCCCAGCCTGCGCCGCCGCCGCCAGCAGCAAGGTGCCAGGCGGGACTTGGACGGTGCGGCCGGAGGGCTGGAAACGGATCGGGCAATCACTGGGGGTGGAACTCATGGCAACTCCTTCCGATTTCAGGCTTCATGACTCCGATCCTTCACGGCAGCTCCTCGATCCGCAGCAACACCGGCTTCTCGGTGACCTCCTCGAAGCCGCGCAGCTCGGCCAGCGCCGCCTGCATGTCGGCTTCGCGCGCCTCGTGGGTGAGGATGACAATCGGCACGCTCGGGGCCGCCGCCTCCTTCTGGGTGACGCTGGCAATGCTGATGCTGTGCTGGCCGAAGACGCCGGCGATCAGCGCCAGCACCCCGGGGCGGTCCTGGACCTGGAAGCGGAGGTAGTAGCGGCTGCGGATTTCACTGGCCGGCAGCACATCCTGGAAGGCGCGGTGGTGCCGGAAGGCGGGAATGCGCCGGCGGCTGCCGCCCGCCAAGTTGCGCCCCACGTCGAGGATGTCGGCGACCACCGCGCTGGCGGTGGCGTCCCGCCCGGCGCCGCGCCCGTAGTAGAGGGTCGTGCCGACCGGCTCGCCGTTGACCAGGACCGCGTTGAACACCCCGTCCACGGTGCCCAGCAGCGAGCGCGCCGGGATCAGGGCCGGATGCACCCGGAGCTGGACCTGCCCGCCCGCCTCGCGGATGATCGCCAGCAGCTTGATCCGGTAGCCCAGCGTCGCCGCGTACTGGATGTCCTGCAGCGCCACTTCGCGGATCCCCTCGACATGCATCTGCTCAAGCCGGAACCACTCGCCGAAGGCCAGCGAGGCCAGGATCGTCGCCTTGTGCGCGGTGTCGATGCCATCCACGTCCAGCGCCGGGTTCGCCTCGGCGTAGCCGGCCGCCTGCGCCGCCTTCAGCACCTCGGCGAACGGTGCCCCCTCCTGCTCCATCCGGGTCAGGATGTAGTTGCAGGTGCCGTTGAGGATGCCGATGATCGCATGGAACCGGTTGGCGGCCAGCCCCTCGCGCAGCGCCTTGATGATCGGGATGCCGCCGCCGACGCTCGCCTCGTAATACAGGTCGGCGCCGCCCTTCTCCGCCGCGGCGAACAGCTCCCCCCCAAACTTGGCCAGCAGCGCCTTGTTGGCCGTGACCACCGCCTTGCCGGCCCGCAGGGCACGGAGGATGAACTCCTTGGCGACGGTCGTGCCGCCGACCAGCTCGACCACGATCTCGATCGCCGGATCCTCCAGCACCCGGTTCACCTCCTGGGTGAGCACCCCCGCCGGCAACGCCACGCCGCGGTCGGTCGTGATGTCCAGGTCCGCCACCGCCGCCAGCACCGGCTTCACCCCGGTCCGCGCCGCCAGCAGCTCCCCGTTCTTGAGCAGGCATTCCGCGACGCCCGCGCCGACGGTCCCAAACCCGATGATCCCCACCTTGACCTGTTTCATGGCTCCGCCTCTGCCTTTGAATTGCCAAAATCGAAGTACTATAGCCGGCCCGCCAACCGCAACCACCGCCCCCTCCCACCGGTTGAATCCCGGAACGGAAAGGCTACACTGCCAAGCTCACCCAGCCCCTTGCCCCTCGCGACCCTCCAAGGATCAGACCCCATGGCCACGGAACCTGTTGACCCGGAACGGCCGGCGGCGCCGGCGCCGGCGGTCGTGCTGCTCAGCGGCGGCCTGGACTCGACCGTCCTCCTCCACCACGTCGCCAAGGACCTCGGCGCCGCCCCCCTCTACGCCCTCTCCTTCAATTATGGCCAGAAGCACGGCCGCGAACTGGAAATGGCCGCCTGGCAGGCCCGCGCCCTGCAGCCGGCCGTCCGGGAACACCACATCCTCGACCTCGGCTTCTTCCGCGACCTGATGGCCGGCGCCACCACCCTCGTCGCCGGCGGCGACGAGGTGCCGGAACTGGCGGCGCTGGACGCCGCCCAGCGGCGGCAGCCCCCCACCTACGTCCCCAACCGCAACCTGACCCTCCTCGCCCTCGCCGCCGCCTACGCCGAGGCCCGGGGCTGCCACCGCGTCTTCTACGGCGCCCAGGCCCAGGACGAGTACGGCTACTGGGACTGCACCGCCGAGTTCGTGGAGCGGACCAATGCCGTGCTGGCGCTCAACCGCCACCGGCCGGTGCGCATCGAGGCGCCCTTCTGCCGGCTCACCAAGGCGGCGGAGATCGCCATCGGCCGCCGGCTCGGCGTCGATTTCGCCCACACCTGGAGCTGCTACCGCGGCGGCGACCGCCCCTGCGGCGCCTGCCCCACCTGCGTCGAACGTGCCCAGGCCTTCCAGCAGGCCGGCCTCGCCGACCCCCTGGCGGCCGGCGACCGTTTATAGTACCGGCTTTTCGCCGGCAACCCTGCCGCCCGGCCACCGCCGCACCCGTCGCCCCGCCCCGAGGTCCACCCATGCGCATCGACAGCCTCTCCCGCATCCAGATCGAAGACGTGCCGGTGACCACCCTCGCCGAGACCTATGGCACCCCCACCTACGTCTACGAGGAAAACCGCATCCGCGCCAACTTCCGCCGCGCCATCGCCGCCTTCCAGAAGCACTACTCCGACTTCCGCTTCTTCTACGCCATCAAGTGCTGCAACAACCTGGCCATCGCCAACATCCTCCGCCAGGAAGGCGCCGGCATCGATGCCGCCAGCGTCAACGAAATCCTCCTCGCCCGCGAGATCGGCCTCGGCGGCGAGGACGTGATGTTCAGCGGCAACTTCCTCTCCGACGACGACATCAAGCAGGGGCTGGAAAGCGGCGTCATCTTCAACCTCGACGACCCCTCCCTGCTGCCCCGCGTCCTCCAGTTCGGCAAGCCCGGACTCCTCTCCTTCCGCGTCAACCCCGGCTACGGCAAAAGCGCCCTCGGCGACTTCGTGACCAATGCCGGCCCCAAGGCCAAGTTCGGCGTCCACCCCGACCACGTCCTCGCCGCCTACAAGGCCGCCAAGGACGCCGGCATCACCCGCTTCGGCGCCCACATGATGCCCGGCTCCTGCATGGTCGAGCCGGAATACTTCGCCCTGATCACCGGAATGCTGATGGACATCATCGGCCGGGTCGGCCGCGAGCTGGACATCACCTTCGACTTCATTGACCTCGGCGGCGGCCTCGGCATCCCCTACCGCCACGGCGAGCCGGCCCTCGACCTCGACGAGACCGCCCGCCAGATCGCCACCGTCTTCCAGCGCAAGGTCGCCGAATACGGCCTCAAGCCCCCACGCCTGATGATGGAGCCCGCCCGCTACTTCGTCGGCGACGCCGGCTACCTCATCGGCCGCGTCCACTGCATCAAGGACAGCTACACCCGCATCCTCGGCACAGACGTCGGCATGAACACCCTCGCCCGCCCAGCCATGTACGGCGCCTACCACCACATCTACGTGGACGGCCGCGAGCACGAGGAACGCCGCAACGTCGGCCTCTGCGGCCAGATCTGCGAGAACACCGACTATTGGGTCAAGGACCGGCCGCTGCCCGCCGGCACCCAGGTCGGCGACCTGGTCGTCGTCGAGAACGCCGGCGCCTACGGCTACGTCATGAGCTACCAGTACAACGGCCGCCTCCGCCCCGCCGAAGTCCTGGTCAACGGCGACCGCCACTGGCTGGTCCGCGACCGCGAGGGCTTCCAGGACCTGATCCGCAACGTCCACGTCCCCAGCCACCTCCGCCCCGCCTGACCCCGCGCCCCGCTCTTGTTCCGGCCCGCCGGCTGCCGTCCCCAAGGCGCACGTCTTGCAAGCTGGCCGATTTTCGCCGGAACCGGCACGTTTTGGTTGTGGCACCGAGGACGGTGCCACCTACTTCCGCGGGCGTTAGGAAGAAAGTAGGCGGAGCGTCCTCGCTCCGCAACCCGTGCCGCTTCGCGGCGCTCGCCGACATGCTTGGATTGGGAAAAGGGGAAACTGCCCCCCCCGGCCCGCCCTGCACTCAACTGCCGCCGCCAGGGCACCGCCAGCGGGCGACGGGGCGGGTCGGTTCCACGGCCCGGTCGAACGCCAGCCAATGCCGGACCGCCCCCTGCTCCAGGCAAAACACTCGGACATGGCCGGAGAGCCGCGCCGGATCGCAGCCCGGATGCCGCTCGACCAGCTCCGCCCCGGCCGGCGGCGCACCTTTCCATGCGTGGAGCCGGCCGCCGGGGCACCCCGCCGGCGGCAGCCCCGCCCGCAGCCACTCCAGCTCCACCCGCGCCGCCGCCGCCGGACAGCGCGCCGCCGCCACGGCGTGCAGGAAGCGGCCGCGCCGCTCCAGGCTCAACGGCTGCCCGGCGCACCCCGCCCGCTCCAGCTCCGCCACCAAGTCGAGCAGGAACCCGGCACCGCAGTCCGCCACGGCCTGACACACCGCCGGCCGCCAGGGGGGCGCATTGTAGAAGCCGTCCACCACCCGCGACAGCAGCCGGGCCGCCTGTAGTTCGGCGGCAGCCATTTGCGGAGTCCGCAGGATCTCGTAGGGCGGATCAGGGGCGAAAACCAGGCCGCGGCGGGGCACCGCCTCGCGCAACGCCGTGCCGGGCAGGACTTTCAACGTCTCAAGCTGGATTTCCGCCGGCCCCAGCCCCGCGAGCCAGGCCAAATCCGCCAGCAGATGCGCCAAGGGCAGCTCCGGCAGCCCCGCCAGCAAGTCCACATGCACCTCCAGATTGCGGAGTCCGCAGAGGAAGGCCAGCCCCTCGCGGCAGCGCTCCAGCTCGCCCGCCCGGCCACAGGCGGCCAGCGCGGCGGGGTGGGTCGTCTGCAACCCCGCTTCGAGGTGGAGGCGCCCCGGCGGCGCGGCGGCCAAGGCGGCGCGCAGCTCCGCCGTGAGCAGGCCGGGATGCACCTCCAGATGGAACCGGGCCTCGGGGCATTCCGCCTGGAAAAGCCGGAGCAATTCCAGCGCCCGGCGCGGCTCGCCGTTGAAAGTCCGGTCCAGCAGCCGCACCTCGCGGATGCCGCGGGCCCGAACCGTGGCGAGCCGGCGGCGGACTTCCTCCAGGGACAACGCCCGCAGCGGCCAGTCGCCGCCACTGGTGCAGAACGCACAGCGGTTCCGGCAGCCGCGGACCGTTTCGAGCTGGATGAAGGGGCGGTCCCAGGCGAAGAAGGGGCTTTCCCAGGGCGCTGGCAGGGCTGCGAACTCCGCGGGCGCGGCACGGCCGTTGTCGTGAAAAGCGCCGGTGGCGGGATCGAGCCAGCAGAGACCCGGGATGTCGTGCCACTGCGCCGGCTTGTCCCAATGCCGGAGCCAGCGGGGGAAGCTCTCCTCCCCCTCGCCGCGCAGCACGGCGTCCACCGCCGGTTCGCGGCGCAGGAAGGGGAGGTTGTCGCCCAGGAACTCGGGGCCGCCAAGGATGACCCGGCAGCGTGGATCCAAGGCCTTGACCCGGCGCACCACCGCCAGCAGCGCGTCCACGGTGAAGAGCCAGGCGGTGGCGGCCAGCACCTCCGGCGCTTGGGCGGCCACGGTGGCGGCGCTGGTGCCGGGCGGCTCCGCGGCCGTCGCCGTCACCGCCGCCCACTGGCCGGGCACGCCCTGCCGGACGCAGGCCGCGTGGAGCAGCGGCAGCGCCAGGGAGGTGTGGGCGTGCGACGCGTTCAGGTCCAGCCAGACGATCCGCGGCCCCTGCCGGTTGTCAGCCTCGCTCATGCCCGCCACTCACTCCGTCCCAAATAAATTCGCCGCAAGCAGTGCATCCTGGCTCGTCTTCGACACTTTAAAAATGACTTCCTTGATAATCAATGAGTTATGACACGACAAAAAGTTGTTGGCACAACAAAATCGGTTTTCACACGAATCTGATGGTCGGGGGAGCCGCCACTCCAGCCGCCTGAAAAACCTTGCCGGCACAACCCCGCATTTCACTGCGGAAAACATCGCCCCTTTGTCGCTCAACCGAGCGCCGGAAGCCAACAGCGAATCCAGCTTGCCACCGGCGATCCACCCCTCACAAGTACCCAGCGTCAACAGCACCCGCTGGCGAACCTTGTCGCCGGCGCGGACGCCCTCGACGAGTTGCAGATATTCGTATTTGCCGCTTTTCTTTTTCCGGAAAAAGATGTGTCCTTCCATCTTGACACAACATCATAGAACAATAAACGTAAACATCAAGCATGTTTTTAATAAAATTGAAGAATCTTAGGCACAACATTTCCGGAAATTCCACCGCCTGCAAGCTCAAAATCCAGCAAAAAGGGCGTCAAAGTGTCGAAGATGAGCCCGGCTGAAGCCTGAACTCCAACCCGGGCCGCCCCTCCCTCCTGTCCCCAAGCACACCGGCACACACGACGCTCCAGGAGGAACTGGCGGAATCCGTCCAGCGCTTGCGCCAACGCCTTGCCCCTGGCTGAAATCTCCAAGCACATATTGCCAATTAATTATTATCATCCGAAGTGGCGCACGTCAAGCCGGCCTGCCAAGATTAGTGGCAACCTGCTGAAAACCAAGAGGCAATGGGTTGGCCTGCCCGGTGGCTTGCTTTCCCCCGGGCGGCGGGTACAGTCCCTTCTGCTGGCCCGCCACGGCGGGAACCGCCGGCCCACCCGCTTGTGGCAGAGGCTGGGCCGCCAGCCGCCGCCGCGTCCGATTCGGCCGGCAAACCCGGAAAAACCGTTGACTAACAAGTTCGGCCATCGAAAAGATTGAAAAGACGAAGGTGGAAGGATGCATTTGAGGAATGAAGATCGAAATCGAAAGAGAATCTGACGGTCGATGGATTGCCGAAATTCCGGATTTGCCCGGTGTGATGGCCTATGGTGACAGCAGGTCTGATGCCGTCTCCAAGGCCGAGACCATCGCTCTTCGTGTCATTGCTGACCGCCTGGAGCATGGCGAAACCGTCCCGGAACTGGATGAATTGTTTGCGGTGCCGGCATGAGTCACTGGCCGGCTCGCAAGGCTCGCCTTGTTTTGGCGGCTTTATTGCGCATCGGCTGGTCAATCAAACGCCAGGCCGGTACATCTCAGCGAATCTTGTCACGCCCCGATTGGCCGGATTACGTCTTTGCATTTCATGACGGCAAAGAAATTTGGTCCTCACATGCTCGCCCGAATCGCACGCCGAACCGGCCTGACACCAAGAGATCTTTGACAACTCGCCGAACCAGCTTTTGGAGCACGACGGCTCGCACGCTCGCCGCCGCTCAAAAGTCACGTTCGGCAACACAAAACAAGATTATGGTTCTGCTTCCACCCTTTTTTCTCGATACAGAGGGCGCGAAGGGACGGGTGAATTATCCGCCGAGTCTCAGCTCGGCGTTCCCAGGGGAAGCGTAGGGATGGAGGAATTATCCCCCCCGTCCGGTTCGCCCCCTGAAATCAAAATCCCGATCCGTTACGCACTAAATTCCCCAGTCCCCGCACCTGAATTTTGTCGGCCAGTGGATAATCCGCATCGCCCGGCACTACAATGGTCAAGGATTCAAGTCCCAGGCACTCCAATGCCAGTTTTTGCGACGAAGTTACCTTCGGCGCATCGGTATATTTGACTTCGTAGCCGAGACGCCGCCCGCCGTTGAACAGCAGCAGGTCCAGTTCGGCCTGGTTATGCACGCCCCAGAAAAACGCCTCCTCCTCCGACACCCCGCTGAGACGAATGACCTGCTCCAAGGCGAAGCCCTCCCACGATGCCCCCAGCTTGGGATGTGTCAGCAACTGCTCACGTTCCTGGATGCCCAGCAACCGGTGCAGAATGCCGGAATCGCGAAAGTAGATTTTCGGGGTCTTGATCTGCCGCTTGCCCAGATTTTCAAACCAAGGAGAAAGCCTGCGGGCCATGAACGTTCCTGTCAGGATATCCAAATACCGGCTGGCGGTGGTGTCGGCGACGCCAAGGCTTTTGCCAATTTCCGAAGCATTGAACTGCTGGCCGTGGTAATGGGCCAGCATCATCCAAAACCGCCGCAGCGTCATCGGCGGGATGTGAATGCCCAGCGCCGGAATGTCCCGCTCAAGGAAGGTCTTCTGGTAATTGTCCCGCCAATGCCAGCTCGTTTCCTCGGAATCCGCGAGGAATGACGGGGGGAATCCACCCCGCAGCCACAAGGTGTCGAGTTGCTCCGCGCCGGTCTCCCGCGCATGGAACGGGGTTACCTCCACGAATTCGATGCGCCCGGCCAACGTCTCCGCGCCCTGCCGGATCAGGTCGCGCGAAGCACTGCCCAAAATCAGGAACCGTGCTGGATCCTGCTCCCGGTCGGCCAGCACGCGCAGCACGGGAAACAACTCGGGGCGAAGCTGGATTTCGTCTATAACGACCAGTCCCGTGAGCCCGCCCAGCGCCAGCATCGGCGTGGCCAGCCGTTCAATGTGGGCCGGATTTTCGAGGTCGAAGTAGTTCAGCTTTTCATCGCCGGCAAAGCGGCCGGAACGCGCCACTTGACGGGCAAGCGTGGTCTTTCCCGCCTGGCGCGGCCCCAGCAACGCCACCACCGGCGCCCGCTTCAGCGCCGTCTCCACCGCATGAATGAATGATTTTCTGTGCATGCCCTCCCCCCGTGTCGCGAAAATCCTGCAACCGATGCAGAAATTTCACACGCCGCCGTGGATTGTTAAAATTAGGGTGACGGTTCCGACACTGCTCGCCACTTAACGAACCACAACGCCCAACCATGCTTTTCACCGTTGGCGCGGATCCCGCCGGACGCATTCGGAATTCCCCTCCCTTCGCCTTCCTCACATCCTCGGGTGGGGGTGAGTTATCCCCCCCCCCGTCCGGTCCGCCCCCTGAAATCAAAATCCTATCCGTTTTTCACCCCTCGTCGGCCACGGTTTCGATGGCCAGCGGCAGGCCGGGCTGGGCGTTGGCGGCGTCGAGCATCGGCTTGCCGGCCAGGACGCAGATCCGCCGGCGCGCCGCGCCACGCTCCAGCATCTCCAGGGCCGCCTGGCGGATGCCGGCGCCGGTGACGGCCAGCAGCCGCTCGTAGCGCTCCCGGCGCAGCTCCGGGGTGAGCCCGGAAAGCTGGCGCCAGAGGGCGGTGGCGGTGGCCGCGCCCGGCCGGATCGGCGCCTCCTCGGCCTTGGCCACGGAGATGATCCCGCGCTCGACCTCGGCGTCGCCGAGCGGCATCTCCCGGACCACGGCGGGCAGGTTGTCGTAGACCGCGAGGGTGCGGCGGATGTTGGGGTCGCGGTAGCTCATCAGCCCGAAGGTGCCGGCGCTCGGGTCGTAGCTGCACAGGCCGCCGTAGGCGCCGCCCTTGGCCCGGATCTCCTCCCACAAGTGGCCGAGCGCCAGCATCTTGCTGAACACCTGCAAGGCCGGGAACGCCGGTTCGGCGGCGGTCGGCGCCGGCAGGGCGGCGGCGACGAAGGCGACCTCGGCGGGGTGGGCCAGCCCCACGGCCGGCGGCAGGCCGGCGGGCAGCGGCACGATTTCCGTCGCCGGCGGCGGCAGCGGCGTGGCCGGCAGGGCGGATGCGAACTCCGCCAGCCAGGAGGCCGTGGCCGCCGCCGCGGCGTCGCCGCCGGTGAAGGCGGCGCGGAAGCGGCCGGCGTCAAGGAGGAAGCGCTGGAGGCGGCCGAGTTTTTCCCGCAGCCCGGCGATTTCCGCGTCGAAGTTCTTGGCCAGGCGCCCGGCGAAGCGGACCTGCGGCAGGCCGGTGAGGCGGCAGTTGAGGGCGGCCAGCGGCGAAAGCCCCTGCGCGGCCTGGAGCAGGCTGAAATAGTGGCCGCTGTCAATGATCCCGCTGAGCCGCTGGACCTTCATCTGGTTGGCGAGGTCGCGCAGCCGCTCGCTGTCGGCGAAGTCCAGCTCCAGCAGCAGCTCGCGGACGATCGCCAGGGCGTCGGCGTAGCGCCGGTCCAGCGCCTTGAAGGAAACCGAGAAGCAGGGCAAAATCCGCTCCGGCGCGGCGGCGTAGACGCTGGTGAAGGCGGCGGCGCCGAGGCCGCCGGTGCAGGCGGTGATGCGTTCGCCGACCTCGACGAAACTGTGGCGCTTCGTCCCCAGGCGGTTGAACAGTTCGGTGAAGGCCGGGAGCACGTCCCAGAGGTCGGCCGGGAGCCCGGTGAGGTCGCTGGCGAGGACGAAATAGTTGACGCCGTTGGCGAAGACGCCAGTGCGGACGAGCGGCAGCCCGGGGCGGATTTCCTGGACCTCGGCCGGGATTTCCTTGGGCTGGCGCGGCAGGTCGCCCTTGTGCAGCACGGGGAGGGTGGCCAGGGCTTCGGGGGAGTTGGGGGCGTCCTGGCGGCGGGCCAGCTCGGCGGCCTCGGCCACGACCAGCGCCAGCTCCGCCGCGGGCATGGCGGCCTTGCGGGCGGCCATGGTTGCCGCGAAGGCGGCGTCCCGCTGCCGCTGGAGCTGGGGCTCCGGCAGGAAGACGGCGGTGAGCCGGTGCGGATTGCGCACCAGCCGCTCCTCGATCAGGCGGGTGAAGAGGTCCGGCTCGCGCCGCCAGCGCTGGCGGAGCTGCTCCAGCGCCTCGTCCAGGCGCAGGTAGGTGAGCGGGTCGAGGTCATAGAGCCAGCCTTCGTAGACGCGGTTCATGACGCGCAGCGGATAGGCGTTGCTGATCTCGCGCTGGCTGTATTCGAGCTGCTGGAAGGCGGCCTCGACGCGCTCGGGGGGGAAGCCGTCGCGCACCGTCTGCTCCAGGGTGGCCAGGACGAGCTGGAGGATGGCCTCCTTCTTCTCCGGGTCGGTGCCCTTGAGGCCGACGTGGAAGCTGCTCTCGAGGGTGCCGAGGCTGAAGCCGGCGGCGGTCAGGTCCTCGCCGAGCCGGGAATCGATGAGCGCCTTGTGCAGCGGCGCGCCGTCATGGCCGAGGAGGAGCTGGTCGATCACCTCGAAGGCCAGCTCGGTCTCGACCGCCGCCGCGTCGCCGACCAGCCAGGCGATGGTGACGGCGGCCTGGCCGGCGGGGTCGTCGTCGGGGCCGATCGGGTAGGGCTCCAGATGCTCGCGGGGCGCCTCCCAGCGGGGCTGGCGGGGGATGCGCGAGTCCAGCCCGGCGGGGGGCGGCGGCAGCTCCGCCAGCCGTTCGCCGATGAATTCCAGGCTGCGGCCGGTGGGGATGTTGCCGTAGAGGACAATGAAGCTGTTGGCCGGATGGTAGTAGCGGTCGTGGAAGGCGCGGAACTGCCCGTAGGTGAGGGCCGGGATCGCCGCGGGGTCGCCGCCGGAGTCCCGGCCATAGGGGGTGTCGGGGAAGAGCATCTGGGTGGAGACGCGGTCGATGAGCGCGTCCAGCTCCGAGTAGGCGCCCTTCATCTCGTTGTAGACGATCCCCTTGATGACCAGCGGGCTGGCGGGGTCGGCGGGCTCGGCCAGCGCCAGGTGGTGCCCCTCCTGCTTGAGGGTCGCCGGGGTGATCGTGGGGTGGAAGACCGCATCGAGGTAGACGTCGACCAGGTTGAAGAAGTCCTTCGGCACCGTGCTGCACACCGGGTAGACCGTCTTGTCCGAATAGGTGAAGGCGTTGATGAAGGTGGCCATGCTGCGCTTGAGCATTTCCAGGAAGGGATCCTTCACCGGGAACTTGCGCGAGCCGCCAAGCACGGAATGCTCCAGGATGTGCGGCACGCCGGTGTCGTCGGCTGGCGGCGTGCGGAAGCCGATGGCACAGAGGTTCTCGCTGTCGTCGGTGGCGACGTGGAGCAGCCGGGCGCCGGTGCGGTCGTGCCGCGCCTCGACCACGGTGGCGCGCAACGCCGGCAGCGGCGTGACCCGGGTCACCGTGAAGCCGCCCGCGGCCTCGCCGGCGGCGGGGATGACGGGAAAGGCGGATCCGTTGGGGCTTGTGCTCATGGCTGAAGGCATCCCGGGATGGGGGTCATGGGGCGAAGGGAGGGGCGGCGCGGCGGATCGCCCGGCGCGTGGCCGATAGTATAGCCAGCGCCGGGGATTTCACCGCCCGCCCCCATCCGCCGCCCGCCTCAGCGGCCGGGACGCCCGTAGCGGCCGACCAGCTCCGCCCGGGCGAGGATGTGGCCGGCCATGAGCTTCTCCAGTTGCGCCTGGGTCGGCGGCGCCTTCGCCTCGGGCAGAAGCGCGTCGAGGGCGTAGAGCTTGAAGAAGTAGCGGTGGGTGCCGATCGGCGGCTGCGGGCCGCCGTAGCCGGGGCGGCGGAAATCGCTGACCCCGTCCCGCGCCCCGGGCAGGGCGCCGGGCCGGTAGCCCTCGGCCAGGCCGCGCAGCGTCGCCGGGATGTTGTACAAGACCCAATGCACCCAGACCAGGCGCGGCGCCCGCGGGTCGGGCGCATCCGGGTCATTGGCGATCAGGGCGAAGGAGCGGGTGCCAGCGGGCGGCTCGGTCCAGGCCAGTGCCGGCGACAGGTCGGCGCCGTCGCCCGTGTGGCGCACCGGCATCAGGCCGTCATGGGGGAAGGCTGGCGAGGTCAGCTTGAAGCCAGTCCCGGCGCCCTCCCCGGCGCCGGGCGCGGCGAAGGCGACGCCGGCGGCAACCCCCAGCAGCAGCGACAACCAGGAACGGATCGGTTTCATGGCCAGGCCCTCCAAGCTTCCGGCGGCCCGTGCGCCGAGCCGCCTGCCGTACTGTAGGCCGCCGCCGCCGGGGCGGCAACAAAAGACCCGGCCCGCGGAGTCCGCGGCCGGGTCTTTCACTGCCTGGCACGGGAATGCCCCGCGCTCAGGCCGCCGCCGGCGCCAGCTTCGCCGGGTGGCGCAGCAGCCCGCGGATTTCCTGGGCGTTGAGCTTCCCGACCTTCGCGGCGTCAACGCCGAGGGCGACCAGGCGGCGCTTCTGCACCTTGATGCGCTGGCGGCGCTTGCCCGCCGACTTGGTCGGGGTGCGGGGGACTTTATACCGGCGTTGCGAATGTGACTGGGCCATGGTCAAACCTCCACTGTCGCTTTTCTTGCCAAAAAATGGGGAATCCACAAGCCCGGCACGGCACCCGGCCCGGAAAAGTGGACAAAACGCCCCTACTATAACGGACAACGGCGGATTTGCCATGCCAGCAGCCGTCGCGGGATTGCATCGCCGGCGGTGGACAGTACAGTTTGCGGACTCCGCACGCCCGCCAGCATGACCACCCTCCCCATCCATGCCCTCCGCCCAGAGTTCGCCGCCGCCCTGCTGGCGCCGGCGAACCGGCTGATCCTCGCCGCTCCCACCGGCTCCGGCAAGTCCACCCAGGTGCCGCAGTTCCTGCTGGACTCGCCGGCGGTGGCCGGGCGCATCCTGGTCCTGCAGCCGCGGCGGCTGGCGGCGCGGCTGCTGGCGGAGCGGGTCGCCTTCGAACGAGGTGGCGAAGCCGGCGGCGAGGTCGGCTACCAGACCCGCTTCGAGAACCGGGTCGGGGAGGGGACGCGGCTGCGCTTCATCACCGAAGGGATCCTGCCGCGGCTGCTGCTGCGCGACCCGGAGCTGCGCGACGTCGGCGCGGTGGTGTTCGACGAGTTCCACGAGCGCAGCCTCGCCACCGACCTGAGCCTGGCCCTCGTCCGCGGCCTGCAACAAGGGGCGCGGCCGGATTTGCGGCTGGTGGTCATGTCCGCCACCCTCGATTTGGCCGGGCTCCGCGACTACCTGCCCGGCGCCGCCCTGCTCCAAAGCGCGGGGCGAACCTTCCCCATCGAGCTGCGCTACCAGCCGCGGCTGCCGCGCCAGGAGGCGTGGGACGCCGCGGCCGCCGCCCTCGCCCAGCTCCTGGCGGCCGGGGCGACGGGCGACGTGCTCATCTTCATGCCCGGCGTCCACGAGATCCGGCGCACCGTCGCGGCCTGCCAGGAGCGTGGCGGCCCCGGGCTGCTGGTGCTGCCGCTCTACGGCGACCTGCCGCCCGAGCAGCAGCGGCAGGTGATGGCGCCGGCGCCGGCGGGAGTGCGCAAGGTGATCGTCGCCACCAACATCGCCGAGACCTCGCTGACCATCCCCGGGATCCGCCACGTCATTGACGCCGGGCTGGCGCGGATCCAGCGGTTCGACGCGGTCCGCGGCTTCAACACTCTCTTCATCGAGCCCATCAGCCGGGCCGCCGCCGACCAGCGGGCCGGGCGGGCCGGGCGCGAGGCCGCCGGGATCTGCATCCGCCTCTGGTCGCAGCTCGAACAGAACCACCGCCACTCGCGGGAGGAGCCGGAAATCCGCCGGATCGATCTGGCCGAGGCGGTCTTGCAGACGCGCCTGCTCGGGTTCGCCGACCCGGCCGCCTTCCCCTGGCCGGAGCCGCCGCCGGCCGCCGCGGTCAGCGCCGCCGTGGCACTGCTGGGCGACCTCGGCGCCCTGGCCGGCCCCGGACTGGCAGTCACCACCGCCGGCCAGCAGATGGCCGCCTTCCCGACGCACCCGCGCCTGGCCCGCTTCCTCCTCGCCGCCGCCACCGCCGGCTGCCTGCGCGAAGCTTGCCTCGCCGCCGCCCTGCTTGGCGAACGCCTCCCCACCGCCACCGCCGCCGGCCCCCACGAATCGGACCTGCTCAACCTCCTCCAGCAGTTCAGCGGCCGGCACGAAAGCCCGCTCTCGCGCCAGATCCAGCGCGCCGAAGCCCATTTCCTCCAGATCTGCCGGCGCCTCCGCCTCCCGCTCAACCTCCGGCCAGCGCCGCCGGAAAGGCTCGCCAAGGCGTTCCTCCTCGCCTATCCCGACCACCTCGCCCGGCGGCGCGCCCCCGGCTCGAGCCTCTGCGAACTCCGCACCGGCCGGCGCGGCGAACTCGACCGCGGCAGCGCCGTCCACTCCGCGCCCCTGCTCGTCGCCGGCGAAATCCGCGAGACCGGCGGCCGCGGCCAGGGCGCCCGCACCCTCCTCGCCCTCGCCTCCGCCGTGGAGGAGGAATGGCTGCATGAACTCTTCCCCGACCGCTGGCGCCAGGAGACGTCCCTGGCCTGGAACGAGCAGCTCCAGCAGGTGGAGAAGATCCGCCGCACCCTCTGCCTGGAGGTGGCGCTGGAAGAGAAGACCCTGCCCGGCCATGGCGAGCCCGGCGCGGCGGAACTGCTGGCACGGATGATCCGCGAGCGCGGCCTGCACCTGCCGGAGTGGAACGCCGCCGTCGAAGCCTGGATCAGCCGTGTCCGCTGGGTCGCCAGCCAGTTCCCCGAAAAGGGGCTGATCACCTACGACGAAGCCGACACCGCCGTGCTGCTCCAGGAACTGTGCGCGGGCGAATGGCGCTACGCCAAGGTGCGCGAGAAGCCGGTGCTGCCGCTGGCCAAGGGGCTGCTGGGGTGGGAGGACCAGCGCTTCGTCGAGCAGATGGCGCCGGAGACGCTGGCGATGCCCAACGGCCGCAAGATGCGCCTCGAGTACCGCCCCGGCCAGCCGCCGCACGGCCGCGCCCGGATCCAGGAGCTGTTCGACCTCGCCGCCACCCCCAGGGTCGCCGGTGGCCGCGTCCCCGTCCTCCTGGAAATCCTCGCCCCGAACCAGCGCCCCGTGCAGATCACCGACGACCTGGCCGGCTTCTGGCAGCGGCACTACCCCGCCCTCAAGAAAACGCTCGCCCGCCGCTACCCGAAGCACGAATGGCGCGACCTGCCCGGCTCTTGACGGGGTATAGTAGAGGGTGGCCATTCTTCCGCCCACCCGCGGTCGCCGGTTTCCCCAAACGGCGGCACGGGCGCCACCATTGCGCTCTCCGCATTGTCCCGCCGACCACATGGGGCGATTTCCACGAGCCGGGCGTCATGCCGGCACGGAACGAAAGAAAACGATGCCCAATTTTGAAGCGTTCGGGTTGACGCCAGCCCTGCTGAAGAGCATTGCCGAGCTGAATTTCGAGAAGCCGACGCCGGTGCAGCGGAAGGTGCTGCCGCTGATCCTGGGCGGTTCGCGGGACTTGGTGGCGCTGGCGCAGACCGGCACCGGCAAGACCGCGGCCTATGGCCTGCCGCTGGTGCAGATGACCGACCCCGCCAATCCGGCGATCCAGGCCGTGGTCCTCTGCCCGACCCGCGAACTGTGCCTGCAGATCGCGAGGGACTTGGCCGGCTTCGCCAAATACACGCCCCAGGTCCGGATCGTCGCGGTCTATGGCGGCGCGCCGGTCCGGGACCAGGTCCAGGCCCTGCGCCACGGCGCGCAGATCGTGGTGGCGACCCCGGGGCGGATGGGCGACCTGCTGCGGCACCGGAACGCCGATTTGAGCCAGGTCCAGCGGGTGGTGCTGGACGAGGCCGACGAAATGCTGAGCATGGGGTTCCAGGAGGAACTGGAACTGATTTTGGGCGAAGTCCCGGCGGGCGTCCGGAAGCTGCTTTTTTCCGCCACGATGTCGAAAGCGGTGGCGGCCATTGCCGGCAAGTACATGACCGACCCGGAAGAGGCGGTGGTCGGCCACCGCAACGCCGGCGCGGAAAGCGTCAGCCATGAATGCTACAAGGTCCATGCCCGTGACCGCTATCTGGCATTGCGGCGGATCCTCGACTTCCAGCGGAATGTCTACGGCATCGTGTTCTGCCGCACGCGCGCCGAAACCCAGGAGGTGGCCGCGAAGCTGATGCGGGATGGCTACAGCGCCGACGCGCTGCACGGGGAGATGATGCAGGAGCAGCGGGATGCCGTGATGAAGCGGTTCCGCGCCCGTGAGCTGCAACTGCTGGTCGCCACCGACGTGGCGGCCCGGGGGCTGGACGTCACCCACTTGACGCATGTCATCAACTACAATCTGCCGGACGAACCCGAGGCATATACGCACCGCAGTGGCCGGACGGGGCGGGCGGGCAAGGCCGGGACCTCGATCGTGATTGTCAATCTGCGCGAGGAATTCAAGCTCCGCACCATCGAGCAGATCATCAAGCGGAAGTTCACCCACAAGAGCGTGCCGGGCGTCCGGGAGGTCTGCGAGTCGCAGCTCCTGGGGCTGGCGGAACGGCTCAAGGCGGTTGCGGTGGAGCAGCCGCTGCTCGACTCCCTGCTGCCGGTGCTGACGGCGGCCCTGGCGGAGATGCCGCCGGCGGAACTCCTGAAACGGGTCGCCCTGCTGGAGTGCGGCCGGTTTTTGGCCGATGAGAAAGACCTCTCGGACGTGCCGCCCGGGGGCGGGCATCCAGCCCCCGAAGCCGGCGAGGGCCTGGTCGGGCTGGAGATCAACCTGGGCCGCCGGAACGGCCTCACCCCGGCGGGCTTGATCTCCGTGATCAACCGCGCCACCCGCGGCCCCATGGTGCGCCTCGGGAGGATCCAGATCCGGGAACAGACCAGCATGTTCGAGGTCCCCGCGGAGGCCGTGCCGGCCCTGGAAGCATCCTTGAGCCGGACGGTGTTCGAGGGCCGCCGGGTCGGCGTCCGGATCACGCCCGGCGACGTTTTGGAATCCCGCCCCCCCCACGCCCGGTTCAAGCGCGGCCATCGGCAGTGACCAGCCCCGCCGGCAACGGTGAAGGTTGCGGTTGCGCGGCGCGGTTCCCGTGCTAAATTATTCACCGTTTCACCTCTTGCGTCCCCATCGTCTAGAGGCCTAGGACACCGGGTTCTCATCCCGGCGACCGGGGTTCGAATCCCCGTAGGGACGCCATTTCCGTTTTCGCACCGCGGGTTCCGGGCTTCGGGCTCCGCGCCGGTGGCCCCAGCAGCAGCCCGTTTTGCGGAGTCCGCAAGGCGGGTTTCGTGTTTCCATCCCTCCGGCCAACCACCTCCAGCCCGACCAGCCCCGGCCTGCGCCGGCTCGTCAGCCCGTGGACCTTCCTACGGGACGCGCTGCTGGCGGCGGCCTCCGGCCTGGGAATCGCCCTGGCTTTCCCGCCGGTGGAGCAGCCGTGGCTGGCCTGGTTTGCGCTGCTGCCGCTGCTGCTGGTCCCCGTGCCGGCCCCCTTTGGCCGCCGGCTGCTGCTGGGGCTGCTCTTCGGCTTCGCGCTGTTCGTGCCGAACCTCTGGTGGCTGAACACCATCGGCTTCGCCGCCGGCTTCCTGTTGGCGCTCTACTGCCTGCTCTATCCCGCCGCCTGGTACTTGCTGGCGGGCGCGGCGGTGCGGCGGCTGGCCCACCGTTGCGGAGTCCGCACGCCGGCGGGGGCGGTGGGGGCGGTGCGCCTGGCCGACCTGCCGTCCGGCGCCCAGTGCCTGCTGACGCTGCTGCTGCCGGCGGCCTGGGTCGCCCAGGAATGGATCCGGGGCTGGCTGTTCACCGGCTTTTCCTGGAACCAGCTCGGGATCAGCCAGTGGGCGCAGCCGAACCTGCTGCCGCTGGCGACGGTCACCGGGGTCTATGGCCTCAGCTTCCTGATCGTGGCGGTGAACGTGGCGCTGGCGGCGGCCTTGCCGGGACTCCTCCGCCGCCGCCGCTGCTGTTCCCTTGCGGGCACCGGGCAAGTGGCTGGCGCGGAGTCCGCAACGGGCCACGGGAAACGTTCCGGCATTGCCTGGCCGCTGCCCCTGGCCGTTGCCCTGTTCCTGCCGGTGCTGGCCCTGCGCTGGGGGCAGAAGCCGCTGCCGCCGCCGGATGGAACCCTCCGCGTCTTAGCCGTCCAGGGCTGCATGGAGCTGTGCCGGGAATGGACGGCGGAGCAGCTTGAGCGGTCGCTGGCCATCTACACCGGGCTCAGCCGCGAGGGGGGGCGCCAGGCGCCGCGGCCGGACCTGGTGGTCTGGCCCGAGACCGCCGTGCCCGCCGCGGCGCGGTTCGAACGGCGCTACGGCGAGGCGTTGCGGGCGCTGTTCGCGGAGCTGGGGGTTCCGCTGCTGGTCGGCACCATTGACTACCGGCCGGAGCTGGCGCCGGGCGACCCGGAGCCGCCGATGTACAACAGCGCGCTGCTGTTCGACGGCGGGGGGCGGCTGGTCCAGTTCTACGACAAGGTTCACCGCGTCCCCTTCGGCGAGTTCACGCCGTTTGGCCGGCAACTGCCTTGGCTGGTGGAGTGGATCGGGATGGGGCGCGACCTCGCGCCGGGGCGGGAGTTCACCCTGTTCCGGCTGCCGCGCGGCGTCCGCGCCGGCACCATGATCTGCTATGAGGACGCCTTTCCGCACCTGGCCCGGGAGTTTGTCCGCCGCGGCGCCGGGCTGCTGGTCACCTTGACCAACGACGCCTGGTATGCGGAGTCCGCGGGGGCGCGGCAGCATCTGCTGCACGCCGTGTTCCGGGCCGTGGAGCAGCGCCGGCCGCTGCTGCGCTCGGGCAACAACAGCGACACGGCGCTGGTCGGCCCGGACGGCCGGGTCAGCGGCCTGTTGCGCGACCCCGCCAGCGGCAACCCGTTTTATCGCGGCGGTCGCCTCTACGCGGTGCCGGTCTGGCGCAACCTGCCGCGGACCTGGTATTCCTTGCATGGCGACGTTTTCGCCGGGGGCTGCGCCGGCCTCACGGTTGCGGCCGGCGCCGGGCTGCTCGTCGCGGCCTTGCGTGAGCGCGCCCGGCGGCTGGACATGGCCGAAACCGCGGCCCCGCCGCCGCCGCTGGAAAATTGAGCCACCTCAAGCGAAGGGGATTGGAGATGGGAAAGCCTGAGCCGCGCGAACGTTGCCCCGCCCTGGAAAAACAGGCATGGAAGCCGGGGACGCTGCTGGCGCCGGTGCCGGTGGTGCTGGTCAGTTGCGGCGGCGGCCCGGCGGCCGGGGGGCGGGCGAACATCCTGACGGTCGCCTGGGCGGGGACGGTATGCAGCGAGCCGCCGATGCTCTCGATCTCGGTGCGGCCGGAGCGGCATTCCTATGGCTTGATCAAGGCTGGCGGCGAGTTCGCGGTGAACCTGCCGACGGTGCGCCAGGCCAAGGCGGTCGACTGGTGCGGGGTCAAGTCCGGGCGCGAGTTCGACAAGTTCGCGGAGACGGGGCTGACGCCGGCGCCGGCGCGGAAGCTCAAGGGCACGCCGGTGATTGCCGAGTGCCCGGTGAACCTGGAGTGCCGGGTGCGGCGGGCGCTGGAGCTGGGTTCGCACGTGCTGTTCGTCGCCGAGATCGTGGCGGTGCAGGTGGCGGCGGAGCTGGTGGATGCGAAGGGGCGGCTGCGCCTGGACAAGGCGGAGCTGCTGGCCTATTCCCATGGCGACTATTTCACCCTCGGCCGGCGGCTCGGCCACTTCGGCTTCTCCGTGCGCAAGCCCGGCTGCCGCCGGCGCTGAAGCGGGGCGGCATCGGGGTGGGGGCGCGGACGGGCACGGACGCCGGCCTTTTCGGCCGGGCGTCCCTGGGGCCTCACTTTGCCTCGCGGGAACGGACCCATTCCTTGGCCCGGCGCTGGGTTTCGCCGAACTTGGCGGAGTCCTTCATCTCCTTGAGGAAGCGTTCGTAGAGGGCGTAGAAGAACTGCTGGAAGAGGTGGAGGTGGTTCATCCGCTCCTGGAAGGCCGCGTGCGCCTCCAGCGCCTCGCCGTCGGGCAGTTTCAGGCCGCGGAAGAGGAAGCTGTCGGCGTCGACCGTCGTGGCCCAGCTTTCCGCCTGGTCGCGGGCGAGGATGAACTTGGCGCGCTTGAGCTTCTTGCCGACGGTGAGGGCGGCCTTGGCCTCGGCGCTGAGGGTCGGGATCCCCTTGCGGATGGAGGATTCCAGGGCGCCGGGGCCTTCGGCGACGAAGTTCAGCGGGCCGTCAATCATGAAGCTCATCTCCCCCGCCTTGGTCTTGAGCACGCCGCCGCTCTCCTCCTGGAGGAACCAGACCCAGGTGAGGAAATTCTGGCCGGGGGTGCCGGCGGCGTTGGCGTCGGGCAGCTCCGGGGAGAAGTTGAGCGGCGGGACGCTCTCGGGGTTGACGTGGTACAGCTCGCGGGCGGCCAGTTCCGGGCCGAGCGGGATCGGCTCGACGCCGACCGTGTCGCCGAAAAAGCCGATGAAGGTCTCAAGCTGCCCCTCGGAGCTGGCGCTGACGTAGAGGCGGCTGGCGGCGGCGTCAACGGCGAAATAGATCCCCGTGAGCTGCGGCGGCATCTGCGGCAGGAGCCGTTGCGAGGTCTCCTCCTTGATCCGCTTGCGCTCCTTGCGGTTGATGACGCTGCTCTGGTTCTCCAGCATCCAGGCCAGCTCCGCCATCCGGCATTCGGCCTTGAGCAGGGCGGCCGGGACTTTGCGCTGGGCCTGGCGCAGGCAGAGGTGCAGGCTGCCGCCGAGGTAGGCGGTCTCCTCGTCGATCCGCCGCTCCAGCAGGTGGCGGGCGCTGACCCAGCCGACCTGGATCTCGTCCTTGACACTCTCCAGCGGCCCCGCGGCCTTGGCCGCAAAGCGCGCCACGGCGTCCGCCGGCAGCGGCTGCGGCAGCAGGCAGGCGCGGCAGGTGATGGTTCCCTGGTCAAACGGCATGGTGGCAAACTTCCTTTGGGCGTGGTGGCTGGCGCCGGTTCAGGCGATGGCCGGTTCGAGGTGCTTCTTGACGTCGGCCTCGCTCTTGATGGCGGGCAGGTTGGCGAGCCCCAGCCAGTACTCGATGTGCTCGGCGGCTTCGCCGGGCTCGAGGGTGTGCATGGGGGCGAGGGTCTCGATCTCACAGAACTCCTTGCAGGAGTAGGATTCGACGTTGCAGCCGTTGTCCGGGTACTGGGCGTCGAAGGTCTCGAAGCACTTGACCAGGGCGGTGCCGGCATTGACGTAGGCGACCCAGCCGCTCTCGGCGTTGAACCCGATCTTGCACGCCTCCTTCGCCTTGGCGTCCTGGCGCAGGAAGATGTAGTCCTTGCCCAAGGTCAGCCGCGGGTCGTTCAGGTCGGTGTAGGACCAGGCGACCAGGCTCCGGTCGGAGGTGAAGCGGTCGGCGGCCGGCCCGCGGCTGCGCTTCTGCGGGATCACCGCCATGCCGCCCGGCGCCATCACCGAGAGCGCCCACGGCGCCAGCTCGACTTCCCAGGCGTTGCGGTTGACCAGGCGGTGGGCGACGCGGAAGCGCTCGTTGCCGAGCGGCTCGATGATGATGCTTTTCTCGATGCCGGTGAGCGGTTCGACGCCGCTGCTGAACTCGACGCCGTCGCAGGTCTCCCGCACGGTCACCGGCGCATTGTCCGGCGCGTAGCTCCGCGGCATGGCTTCCGGCGCGTGCCAGAGGCGGTGGCCGCCGTAGAGCTTGAAGCCGGTATCGCAATTCTCGACGGGGGCGTCAGGCATGACCCGGAAGAGGTTCTCGCCACCCTTGAGCCAGCCGCCGATGATCCGCGGCCCGACCTGGGTGGTGATGGCCAGCTTGAAGGCGCCGCTGACCAGCACGACGCAGTCCTTGATGTACTCCACATCCATATAGGTGAAGGCGGGTTTCGCCTCGGCGGCGGCGCGGGATTTCTTGGCGGGCTTGGCTTTGGCCATGGTCAAATCCTCTCCGGTGCGGGGGGGGAAGGCGGAAAAGGGGCAATATAGCGCGGATTTCCCGTTGCCTTCCGCCCCGGCGACGCCAGCCGTCTTGCGACCAGCGACAACCGCGGTGAAGGGGAACTGGAAACTGGGGCCGGCGGCGGAAGATGGCGGAGGGGGCGGGATTCGAACCCGCGGGGCCCGTGAGGACCCGGAGGTTTTCAAGACCTCTGCTTTAAACCGCTCAGCCACCCCTCCGCAAGCGGATGCCAGCCGCTCCGCCGCGGCGGAATGTCCAATGTGATGCGTTCCCCGCAAAATGCAAGCGTGGCCGTGGCGTCGCCGGCGGGGCCAAGGTGTCTCATGACAACCCGATTAACGCTTTCACGATGGGGCGGATCGCCAAGGTCGCCGGCTTGACGCCGGATGAGTTCAAGCGGCCACTTTGACGGCGTGGCTTCGCGGGGTCGCACCGACACTTTCTCTCAAAATGAAGGATTTTGGGGGAATGGAGGTCAGGGGTGCGCAACTGGGCCCAGAAGAATTGGGCGATCCGCGGCGGTGTCGGGCTTTGATCTCGCCTACGGGGGGGCGGCAAATGCCTCAAAAAGATCGCATCCGTGCTTGAAAAGGCCGGGTTGCCCCCTCGCACCCCAGGCGCGCCACCCGGTTTTCGGTCGGGCAAACTATCTTTATTGGCCAAAGGTGCTATAGTAATGGCGGCCGGTTATTCGATTGAGCATCGTACGGGGTATGGGTTTCATCACGCGTGTCCCGCATCGTTTTCCGCCATCGTTTTGCCGCCTTACTGGCCCGGAACAGCGGTGCCTTTCCCGTGGAGCCGGGAAATAAAACACAGGCTCGAAAGCCCCCCCAATCGATCGAGTAGGAGATCACCATGGCCAAGAAACTGTACGTCGGAAACCTGAGCTACGATGTCACGAACACGCAGTTGAAAGAAATGTTCGCGGCATACGGCTCGGTCACCAGCGCGGATGTCATCATGGACCGCGAAACCGGCAGGAGCAAAGGGTTCGGGTTCGTCGAAATGAGTTCGGACTCCGAGGCGCAGGCCGCCATTTCCGCCCTGAACGGGCAGGAACAGAATGGCCGGGCGCTGACCGTGAATGAGGCGCGTCCCCGTGAAGAACGGCCGCGCGGCGGTGGTTTTGGCGGCGGCAACCGCCGGTATTGAGCGGCGTCGCGGTTAGCTTAGCCAACTGTGATTGCTGACAAGGGAGGCCGCCTTGGGCGGTCTCCTTTTTTTTGCCTCCTCCCCAGAGGTTGCAAATGCTGACCGCGGGGCTATCCTATGGGGCGTTGTTCCACGAGTCCCCCAACCGACTCCGATTCACGGGAAGCGTCCGGTGGAAAAGAGGCTTGGCTGCATCACCCTGATCCTGGAACGGCAGCGTGCGGACGTCCCCGCGGTCAATGAACGGATTTCCCAGTTCAGCGACAGCGTCATCGGCCGCCTCGGCCTGCCGTATCCCGACCGCGGCGTGAACATCATCACGCTGATTGTGGACTGCACGGTCGAACGCCTCAGTGCCCTCACCGGCCAGCTTGGACGCCTCCCGGGGATCCAGGTCAAATCCTTGATGGCGAAGGAGCCCCGCCCCGCCGGCGGCCCCGGCGCCGGGAGAAGTGCCGATGCCCCTGGTCAAGCCGCAGAGTGAAGGCCTGGTTGATTTCATCCCCGGCGCGCGCCTCGAGGCGCTGCTCCGCCGCGCCCCTGCCGACGCCGCGGAGGTGCGGGACGTGCTCGCCAAGTCGCTGGCCAAGCAGCGGCTGAGCCTGGAGGAGATGGGCGCGTTGCTCTCGGTTTCCGACCCGGCGCTGCTGGCGGCGATGTTCGAGGCTGCCCGCACCCTGAAGAAGACGGTCTACGGCAACCGCATCGTCCTCTTCGCCCCGCTCTACATCGGCAACAAGTGCGTCAATTCCTGCAAGTACTGCGGGTTCCGCGCGGAAAACCCCGAGAACCTCCGCCGCACCCTGGCGCCGGCGGAGATCCGCGCCGAACTCACCGCGCTGGAGAACACGGGGCACAAGCGGCTGATCCTGGTCTTCGGCGAACATGCCGACTACGACGCCGACTTCATCGCCGAGTGCGTCCGCACCTGCTACGCGCACAAGGTCGGCTTCGGCGAGATCCGCCGGGTCAACATCAACGCCGCGCCGCTGGACGTCGCCGGCTACCGCAAGCTCAAGGCCGCGGGGATCGGCACCTACCAGATCTTCCAGGAGAGCTACCACCGCCCCACCTATGAACAGGTGCATCCCCGCGGGCCCAAGGCCGACTTCCTCTGGCGCCTCCACGGCCTCGACCGGGCCCAGGAAGGCGGCTGCGACGACGTCGGCATCGGCGCGCTCTTCGGGCTCCACGACTGGCGCTTCGAGGCGCTCGGGCTGCTCGCCCACACGATCCACCTCGAGGAGCGGTTCAACGTCGGCCCCCACACCATCTCCTTCCCCCGGCTCAAGGTGGCCAGCAACATTGACCTCGACCGCTCCTGGGAGCTGGCCGACGCCGACTTCAAGCGGCTCATCGCCATCCTCCGCCTCGCCGTCCCCTACACCGGCATGATCCTCACCGCCCGCGAGCCGGCCGCGCTGCGCCGCGAGCTGCTGGAGTTCGGCTGCTCCCAGATCGACGCCGGCACCCGCATCGAGCTGGGCGGCTACAGCGAGGGCGACCCGGAACTCCAGGACCTGCGCCGCGAACAGTTCAAGATCGGCGACAGCCGCCCCCTGGACCAGGTCGTCGGCGAACTGCTCGACCTGGGCGAAATCCCCAGCTACTGCACCGCCTGCTACCGCCAGGGGCGCACCGGCGAGCATTTCATGGAGTTTGCCATCCCCGGCTTCATCAAGCGCTTCTGCACCCCCAACGCCCTGCTCACCCTCAAGGAATACCTGACCGACTACGCCTCGCCGGCGGTCCGGGCCAAGGGGGAGGCGCTGATCGCCGCCGAACTGGCGAAGCTGCCGGCGGGCGAGGCCAAGCAGCAGCTCCTGGAGCGGCTCGCGGCCATCGAGCAGGGGCGGCGCGACCTCTTCTTCTGAAGACCGCCAGGAAAGGAGGCGAAGCCATGGAACTGCCCGCCATTTCCCGCCAGATCTGGGAGTCGAAGTACCGCTACTGCCGCGACGGCCAGCCGGTTGACCGAACCCTCGAGGACACCTGGCGCCGGGTGGCCAATGCCGTGGCCGCCAAGGAGGCCCACCCCAAGCTCTGGGCGAAGCGCTTCTACGAGCTGCTGGCCGGCTTCCGCTTCCTCCCCGGCGGCCGGATCCTCGCCAACGCCGGCACTGGCCGCCACCACACGACCCTCTTCAACTGCTACGTGATGGGCACGATCGCCGACTCCATCGCCGGCATCTTCCAGGCCGTCAAGGAAGCGGCCATCACCCAGAAGCAGGGCGGCGGCGTCGGCTTCGACTTCTCCACCATCCGCCCCCGGGGCAGCCACATCGCCGGCGTCGATGCGCCCGCCTCCGGGCCGCTGAGCTTCATGCAGGTGCTCGACGCCACCTGCAAGACGATCCTCAGCGCCGGCCAGCGCCGGGGCGCGCAGATGGGCATCCTCCGCTGCGACCATCCGGACATCGAGGCGTTCATCGCCGCCAAGCGCCAGGAGGGGGTGCTGCGGATGTTCAACCTCTCCGTCGCCGTCACCGACGCCTTCATGAAGGCCGTGGCCGACGACGCCGACTGGCCCCTCCTCTTCGCCGGCAAGGAACACAAGCGTGTCCGCGCCCGGGAGCTGTGGGACCGGCTGATGCGCGCCACCTACGACTGCGCCGAGCCGGGCGTGGTCATGATCGACCGGGTCAACGCCCTCAACAACCTCTGGTACTGCGAGGAGATCCGGGCCACCAACCCCTGCGGCGAACAGCCGCTGCCACCCTACGGCGCCTGCCTGCTCGGCTCCTTCAACCTCACCGCCTTCGTCCGCGAACCCTTCAGCGCCGCCGCCAGCTTCGACTTCGCCGGCCTCGCCAAGGCCGCGGCCACCGCCGTGCGCTTCCTCGACAACGTCATCGACCTCAGCAACTTCCCGCTGCCGCGCCAGGCCGAGGAGGCCCAGGGCAAGCGGCGCATGGGCCTCGGCATCACCGGCCTCGCCGACGCCCTGATCTTCCTCGGCCTGCCCTATGGCGAGCCGGCGGGGCGGGCTTTTGCCGAGAAGGCCATGCGCACCCTCAAGGACGCCGCCTACGACGCCTCCGCCGACCTCGCCGCCGAAAAGGGCGCCTTCCCCGCCTTCGACCGCGACAAGTGCCTGCAAGGCGCCTTCATCCGCACCCTGCCGCCCCGGCTCCGGGCCAAGATCCGCCAGCAGGGGCTGCGGAATTCGCACCTGACCAGCATCGCCCCGACCGGCACCATCTCCCTGCTCGCCGGCAACCTCAGCAGCGGCATCGAGCCGGTCTTTGCCTTCCACTACGTGCGCAAGGTCCGCGAAGGGGCGGAGGAGCACGAGGTGCGCGAGCATGAGGTCCTCGACTTCGCCTACGCCGAGTACTGCCGCCGCTTCGGCCGGCCGGAGGCGGACGAGAAGCTGCCGCCCGCCTTCGTCACCGCCGACCGGATCTCGCCCGTCCAGCACATCGAGATGCAGGCCGCCTTGCAGAAGCACGTCGACAGCTCGATCTCCAAGACCATCAATGTCCCCGCCGACTTCCCTTTCGAGGCGTTCAAGGAGATCTACCAACTGGCCTACGAGCATGGCCTCAAGGGCTGCACCACCTTCCGCCCCAGCGAACAGATCGCCGGCGTGCTGGTGCGGCGGGAGGCGCCCCGCCCCGCCGGGCCGGCCGCCGCGCTTGCCCCGGCCCCGCTGCCGGCCCCGGGGGCGGTGGCCAAGGCCCGCCGCCCGCCCCTCCTGCACGGCACCACCTACAAGGTCCGGACGCCGGTCTCGAAGGAGGCCTTCTACGTCACCATCAACGACCTGGAGGAGCACGGCCGCCGGCGGCCCTACGAGATCTTCATCAACACCAAGAACTTGCAGCATTTCAGTTGGATCGTCGCCATGACCCGGCTCACCTCGGCCATTTTCCGGCGCGAGGAGGATCCCGCTTTCCTGGTCGAGGAACTCACATCGATCTACGACCCGGCGGGCGGCTATTTCAGCGAGGGGGAGTTCGTGCCCTCCCTGCCGGCGGCGATCGGCAAGGTGATCGGCCTGCACCTGCGCCGGCTCGGCCTGCTGCCGGAAAACGGCGGCGGCGCGGCCACGGCTGGGGAGGGCGGCGACGCCCGCGTGGTGGAGGCGCCGGCCAGCGCCAGCCCCGGCTTCGGCTTCTGCCCCGCCTGCAACCAGCCCAAGCTCATTGCCCAGGAAGGCTGCCTCAAATGCCTCGCCTGCGGCTACAGCAAATGCAGTTGATGGACGGGCGGCCCACCATGAGTCCGATGAGTCCGATGAGTCCGATCAGTCCCATGAGTCCCATGAGTCCCATGACCGAAATCAACCTGGCGGGCGAAGGGGAGGCGATCCGCCTGCGGACTCCGCAAGGGGTGGTCAGGATAACGGGCGTGCGCCGGGTCGAGCCGGAGGAGGAATTGCTCCTTGCCCATCTGCCGCCGCTCCTGCCCGGCGGCCGCGCCCTGGTGCCGCTGCCCCACGGCGCGCCGGCCTTGCCCGCCGTGCTCGCCGCGGCCGGACCGACGGGGACCGTGGAGGTCTGGGAGCCGGACCTGCACGCCGCCCGGCTGCTGCGGGCGAAGCTGGCGCCGCTGGCGAACGTGCGCGTCGGCTGCACGCCCGACCCCGAACCGGCGCCGGCCGCCGCGGCGCAGGCTGGATTCCTCATCATCCGCCGCGATTCCGACCGGCTCCTGGCGTTCGACCTGCTGGAGCGCTTCAGTTCGGTGCTGCCCCCCGCCAGCCCCGTCTGGGTCGTGCTGCCCCAGCGCCGCGCCAGCGATTTCCGCCCGCGCCTCATCCGCCTGCTGGACCGGCTCCGCGAAGTGGCGCGCACCCGCGAACACCTGCTGCTGGCCGGCCAGAGCCTGGCCCAGAGCGTCTGGACGCCCCGGCTCTGCCACTTCCGCGCCTCGACGCCGAAAGTCGCCCTGGAACTGGTCTCGCGCCCCGGCGTCTTCTGCCACGGCCGGCCGGACGCGGGCGGCACGGCATTGGCGGAATGCGTGGAGCTGGCCACGGGCGAGGCCGTGCTCGAACTGGGCTGCGGCGGCGGGACGACTTCCCTGCTGCTGGCGGCGGCGCTCCGGGCCGCGGGCGGCGTGCCCGGCCGCCTGGTGCTGGTGGATTCCCACGCCCGCGCCGTCGCCTGCGCCCAGGCCAACGCCGCGGCCAACGGCTTCGCCGGCCAGGCCGAGGTCGTGCAGGACGACGCCTATGCGCCCGCGCCGGCCAGCTTCGACTGGTTCCTGGGCAACCCGCCGTACTATGCCGACCAGCGGATCTGCGACCTCTTCCTGCGCACCGCCGCCACCGCCCTCCGCCCCGGCGGCCGCGCCGCCATCGTCTCCAAGCACGGCCCAACCGTGCGCGAGCTGGCCGCCGCCCACGGCCTCCGCCCGGAAAGCAGCGTCCGCCGCCGCGGCTACGACGTGGATTTCCTGCGCCAGCCCTGACCTTGCCCCGGGGCTCGCGGATCGGCGGGGCGCGGATACATTGCGCCCATGCTCAACATCGCCGAACGCTTTGCCGCCGTCGCCGCCGCCAATGCCGACAAGGTGGCCCTGTGGGTGCCCGTCAAGCGCCGCGGCCGCCGCGACTATCTGCCGCAGAGCTTTGCGGAGTCCGCACGCAAATGCGACGGCTATGCGCACCTGCTCCGGCGGGCGGGGGTGGAGCGCGGCGCGAAGGTGCTGCTGATGGTCCGCCCCGGCTTCGACCTGGTGCCGCTGGCCTTCGCCCTGTTCAAGCTCGGCGCGGTGCCGGTGCTGATCGACCCCGGCCTGGGCGTCCGCGGCCTGCTCCGCGCCGTGCGCCAGGTGGAACCGGCGGCCTTCATCGGCATCCCGGCGGCGCACCTCCTGCGCCTCCTCTCCCCCGCCAGCTTCCGCGCCGTCCGCCACTTCTTCGTCATCGGCCCTCACCACCTCGGCGCCACCCGCTCCCTGCCGAGAATGCTGGCGGAAATGCGGGGGAAACCCTTGGCAGAGGGTTCTTCATGGGCGCCGTTCCCGGTGGCGGCGACGGCGCCGGACGAGACGGCGGCAATCCTCTTCACCTCCGGCAGCACCGGCCCCGCCAAGGGGGTGGTCTACACCCACCGGATCTTTGACGCGCAGGTGCGGCTCCTGCACGAGGCCTACGGCATCGGCCCCGGCGACTGCGACCTGCCCTGCTTCCCCCTCTTTGGCCTGTTCAGCACCGCCCTGGGCGCCACCGCGGTCATCCCGCACATGGACTTCACCCGCCCCGCCAAGGTCGCCCCCCGCGCCATCGTCGAGCCAATCCGGCGCTTCCACGTCACCTACTCCTTCGGCTCGCCGGCACTGTGGGAGACGGTCGGCGCCTGGTGCGCCCGCCGGGGCGAACGGCTGCCGGGGCTGCGCCGGATCTTCATGTCCGGCGCGCCAGCGCCGGCCGCCCTGCACCGGCTGCTCCTCGAACAGGTGCTGGATCCCGGCGCGGAGACCCACACCCCCTATGGCGCCACCGAGTCGCTGCCCGTCGCCGACATCACCGGCCACGAGGTGCTCGCCGAAACCGCCGCCCGCACCGCGCAAGGCGCCGGCACCTGCGTCGGCCGCCCCGTGCCCGGCATCGAGGTCCGTATCCTGCCCATCACCGACGGGCCGCTGCCGGCCTATCCCGAAGGCGCGGAGCTGCCGCCGGGCGAAATCGGCGAGATCGCCGTCCGCGGCGAAGTCGTCACCCCCGCCTACTACGGGCTGGAAGAGGCCACCGCCCTGGCCAAGATGCGTGACGCCCAGGGGCGGCTCTGGCACCGCATCGGCGACGTCGGCCACCTCGACGCCCAGGGGCGGCTCTGGTTCTGCGGCCGCAAGGCCCACCGGGTGCGGACTCCGCACGGCCCACTCTTCACCATCACTTGCGAGGCCATCTTCCGCAACCATCCCGACGTCCACCGTGCCGCCCTGGTCGGCGTGGGCGACGCCGCGGCCGCCGCGCAGGTGCCGGTCATGGTCATCGAGCCCAACCCTGGCCGCTTCCCGTGCACGGCCCGGCGGCGGGCGGAGTTCGCCCGCCAGCTCCTCGGGCTCGGCGCCGCCAGCCCGGTCACCGCCGGCATCCGCCAGATCTTTTTCCGCAAAGCCTTTCCGGTCGACATCCGCCACAACGCCAAGATCCGCCGGGAAGAGCTTGCCCTCTGGGCCGCCGCCCGGCTCGGCCGCCACCGCGGCGGCTGATTTGTGCCGGGGGCCGCGAACGCTACATTGGCCGCTTGGGCAATGGGGCGGATGGCCGGCCCCGCCAGGAAAGGGATGGGGTGGCGGCGATGGGACAGGACGGACAGGATGAAGCGGTGGCGGCGCGGGTCGCCTGGCTGGAGGCGCAGGTGGCGCTGCACAACCGGCGCTACTATGACTTGGACAGCCCGCTGGTCTCCGATCCGGAGTACGACGCCCTGCGCGCCGAGCTGGAGCGGCTGCGCCCCGATTCGCCGGTGCTGCGTGACATCGGCCATGCGGTGTTCGGCGAGAAATATCGCCATCGGACGCTGATGGGCTCGCTGCTCAAGTGCCACGGCGCCGCCGAAATCCTCGCCAAATTTGCCGGCACCGAGGTCACGCTCATGCCGAAGATTGACGGCTGTTCCTTGAGCCTGCATTACGAGCATGGCGCCCTGGTGCGGGCGGTGACGCGCGGCGACGGCGTGGAAGGCGAGCTGGTCACCGCCAATGCGCGGTTTGTCCGGAACCTGCCGGCGCGGATCCCCGCCCCCGAGCCCTTCCTCGAAGTCCGCGGCGAAGCCTACATCGCCAAGGGCGACTTCTACGGCAAGATGGACCAAGGCGAGGACGCGCTGGCCAATCCGCGCAACGCCACCGCCGGCGGACTGCGCCAGAAGGATCCGACCTTCACCCAGGAACGCAAGATCCGCTTCGTCGCCTACGAGCTGCTCGGGGATCCGGCGCTGCGCACCCATGCCGCGAAATTTGCGCGGCTGGCGGAGTTCGGCTTCGTCACGCCGCCGCTGGAGCTGGCGGTGTTCCGCGAGTCCGCGGCGGCCACGGAGACGCTGGCCCGGCTGCGGGATGCGTATGAACAGTTGGAATACGAGATCGATGGCGTGGTCGTGCGGGTCAACAGCCAGGCGGCGTTCGACAGCGAAGGGTGGTCCGGCAAGTGCCCCAAGGGCGCGCTGGCGTTCAAGTTTGAAACGGAAAAAAAGGCGGCGCGCATTCTCGGGTTCGAATGGGCGACCTCGCGCAACGGCCGGGTCTGCCCCGTGGCGTTGATCGAGCCGACGCCGATCTGCGGCTCCACGGTCGCGCGCATCACCCTCCACAACCTCGAATGGATGCAGCAGCAGGATGTGGCCGTCGGCGACCGGATCCGCTTCGAGAAGGCGAATGAGATCATTCCCAAGCTGGTCGAAGTCCTCGAACGTCCCGCGGGCCGCCGCACGGAAATCCCCGCGGCCTGCCCCTCCTGCGGCGCGCACCTCATCAACAAAGGCGTGGATCTGGTCTGCCAGAACCCGGACTGCCCCGCCCAATTCGAGGAAACCGTCATCCATCTCCTCGACGAGCTGGGGATCAAAGAAGTTGGGAAAGTGGCTGTGGAAAGTGTCATAACGGCCGGTTTAATCAAACATCCATGGGAAATTCTTGATATAACTTCTGAAAAATTAAAAACCGTATTTGTAAAAGGACGATTGGTAAAGAAGAACAAAGACAAGAATTGTAAAGAAACAATACCTACTGTTTTCAAGTGTAAAGAAGCCAAAAATATCGAAGCAGCATTGAGGGATCCAGTGGCAACGGAAGCTCAATTACTTTCAGCCTTGGGTATTCCTGGATGGGGAAGGCGCTTGTTTGAAATTTTGTTGCGTAGCGAATATTATTCAATCGATGATTTCGTCAGCGGAATTGATCTTGACATTAAAAAAATTGCTTCAATAAAAGGAATTGGGGGTAATCAGACAAAAAATAAAAAAGCAGAAAATGAATATCTGCGGGCCATGGCCTTGAAAAATGGAATGAAGCAAAAAAACGTGTTTCTGCGGGAACTATATAAACGTGTCAAAGTAACAAGTGAAAGGGATCAGGCATCAAATCAAGCCTTGAAAGGGTTATCTTTTTGCGTGACCGGAACCTTTGTAAAACCAAGGTCGGAAGTGCATAAATTAATTAAATCACTTGGGGGTATCGTGACAGATTCTGTAACCAAAGAGTTAAATTATCTGATTGCCGGTGAAAGTGCTGGCATGAAATTATCAAAGGCGGCTAAACTCGGAGTTAAAATAATTACCGAGGCTGAATTTGATGAGATGTGCGGATTGCAAAGTCAATCGAATTCTAATAGTAATGAAAAAGGGCAATTAATGCTACCGACCTTTTAACCGCGTAAAATGGTTACATCCTTCATTCTTTATGGACATATTAATCAATTTCAACGCCAATCTTCGACCAGAAATCTCTTTCGGCGATTATTCTTATTCCATAGGCGTGCGCCTTTCGCGCCTTTCCCGAAAGAGAGTCTGCATCTGCACAAACTAAAATATCCAGTTTTTTGGTCACCGCATCGGCAATAATGCAGCCTGCTTTTTCGGATGCCAGTTTTTCAGCTTCAGAACGCTGAATATGTTTCCCATTAATTTCACATAATAACTCACCCGTAAAGCAAATTTTCTTCCCAGCAAAAGATTCTCGATTATTATAATTTTCTGTGGCTATTATAGGTTGGCATCCTGAATCAGTGATATTTGTGATCATCTCTTTTAAATCACACTCTTGAACACCTAATATTAATGCAATAGTTTGAAGATCGCGGTATTCAATATCATTTATTTCGCCATCATTCAAAGCAACTGCAATCATTTTTTCAACATACTTTTTATGGACGAATTTTACCTGCTCAGCAGAAAGTCCTAGCGTTGATGCGATCGCATACAGTTGTTCGGCTTCGTCTGCGGTGACAATTCGATCTTCAATAACCCGTCCGAGAAAATTCGTATATTCAATTGTATTTTCCGAGAATCCATTATGATTCAGTCTTTCGACTATTTTTGCCAAGTAATTTTGTCCTCTATCAATGACGCTACAATTGCTTCGTGTCTTCCTTTTTTGAGATGCTTCAAAAATTGGAATAGTCTTTAAATTTAAAGAACAGTCTTGCGCGTTTTTGACATAGTCTGAAAAGATTTCTGCAAATCTATTTTTTACGACTTTAAGAAAATCGGCCGTGGCTTTTGCATCGCCAAGAGCCGAATGAACATTATTATGATTTATGGCCATCATTTTGCAGCAAGTGTTGAGTTTATAGTTTTGGAAATTAATGGGGATTTTTTTTGCTAATGAGCATGTGCATAACAAGGGGATTTTGGGCAATTCTATGCCGATTCTTGTAAGTTCAGAAGTCAAAAAAGAATAATCAAAATTTATCTTGTGCCCAACAATAATGGAATCCTTCATTAAACATAAAACATTTCCAACAATTTCAGAAAACAATGGGGCCCTGATTATTTCTCCAGATGTAATGCCATGAATACTTGTAGGACCAATGTCTCTTTGCGGATTGATTAGCGTATCATATTCATCAATGATGTTCAAATCGGCATCAAGCCTGACTATCCCAACTTCAATAATTCTATTGCTGGACAGTGGAAATAATCCTGTCGTTTCAACATCAAAAACTGTAAACATTTTAGTCACTCCATAATTCGGCTTACACCGCCAAACTGTAAGAACAATTAATGCAACTATACGCCAGCTTTCCTTAGTTTTCAAACCCGGCTGGCCGCCAAGTTTGTGGCATCTTATACCGAAACATCGTGCATGCAGCAAACTTGGCACCCGCTGCCATTTTGGGCCGGGAAGAGCTTCTGCATCACCGGCACCCTGGGCCGGCCGCGCCAGGAGATCGTGGCGGCGATCAAGGGGCGCGGCGGCCTGGTCCGCGAGGCGGTCACCAAGAAACTGGACTACCTCATCGCCGGCGAGGCGGCCGGAAGCAAGCTGGAGAAGGCCCGCGCCTTGGGCGTGACCGTGCTGACTGAGGCGGAGTTCGCCGCCCTCTGCGCCGGCCCGGCGGGGGCGGCCCCGGCCGATTTCCATTTGGCGCCCTGACCCTGGGTGCCGGCTTCCCGGCCAGTGGCGGGCCGCATTTTGCCTGCCGGTTGCGTGGCAAGTTTTTGGCATGGCAACCGGCCCGACAAATCTTGACAGGCCGTTCGTTTTCGCCGGATGGGGCGTTATATTGCATTCCCCGGCGCGGCGTTCCCCCCCCACCGCCGGCGAACCTTCCTGGGATCCAGGTGGCGCCGGCCGGTTCCGCGCGGTTCCAGTCCCCTCCCCTTCCCCTCCTCCGGCCGGCGGCCCGCGAGACAGCAGACTGACAGGAGCAGACAGCACCATGCCGAAGCGCGACGACATCCAGAAAATCCTGGTCATCGGTTCCGGGCCGATCGTGATTGGCCAGGCCTGCGAGTTCGACTATTCCGGCACGCAGGCCTGCAAGGCGCTCCGCGAGGAAGGCTACGAGGTGGTGCTGGTCAACAGCAATCCGGCGACGATCATGACCGACCCGGAGTTCGCCGACCGCACCTACGTCGAGCCGCTCACCGTTGACATCCTCCATGAAATCATCCGCCGCGAACGGCCCGACGCCTTGCTCCCGACCATCGGCGGCCAGACCGCCTTGAACCTGGCCATTGACTTGGAGGATAAGGGGATCCTGCGCCGCTACCGGGTCGAGATGATCGGCGCCAACGCCGAGGTCATCCGCCGCGCCGAGGATCGCCAGCTCTTCAAGGACGCCATGATCAAGATCGGGCTGGACGTGCCGCGCAGCGGCACCGCCCACTCCCTGGAGGAGGCCTGGGCCATCCAGAAGATGATCGGCGGCTTCCCGGCCGTCATCCGCCCCGCCTTCACCCTCGGGGGCAGCGGCGGCGGCATCGCGATGGACGCGAAGGAGTTTGTCGAGATCTGCGAGCGCGGCCTCAGCTACAGCCCCATCCGCGAGGTGCTGGTCGAGGAGTCCGTCCTCGGCTGGAAGGAGTTCGAGATGGAGGTGATGCGGGACCGGAAGGACAACGTCTGCATCGTCTGCTCCATCGAGAACCTCGACCCCATGGGCGTCCACACTGGCGACAGCATCACCGTCGCCCCGGCCCAGACCCTGACCGACCGCGAATACCAGCGGCTGCGCGATGCTTCGCTCGCCGTCATGCGGGTCATCGGGGTCGAGACCGGCGGCTCCAACGTCCAGTTCGCCATCAATCCGGCGGACGGGCGCCTGGTCGTGATCGAGATGAACCCGCGCGTCAGCCGCTCTTCCGCCCTGGCCTCCAAGGCCACCGGCTTCCCCATCGCCAAGATCGCCGCCAAGCTCGCCGTCGGCTATACCCTTGACGAGATCCAGAACGACATCACCCGCGAGACGCCGGCCTGCTTCGAGCCGACCATCGACTATGTCGTCACCAAGATCCCGCGGTTCGCCTTCGAGAAGTTCCCCGGCTCCGACTCGACCCTGACCACCCAGATGAAGTCGGTCGGCGAAACCATGGCGATCGGCAAGACCTTCAAGCAGTCGTTCCAGAAGGCGCTGCGCTCCTTGGAGATCGGCCGCGCCGGCTTTGGCGCCGACGGCAAGGACGCCGCCATCTCTGGCCAGCTTGACGCCGCCGCGCTGGAGAAGGAGCTGCGCCGGCCCAACCCCTTGCGCATCTTCCACGTCCACGAGGCGTTCAAGCGCGGCTGGAGCGTGGAGAGAATCCAGGGGATCACCGGGATCGACCCCTGGTTCCTCCGCCACCTCCAGGAACTGGCCGCCTTCGAGGATGAAATCCGGGCCGCCGGCAGCCTGGCGAACCTCGCCGGCGACGCCGCGCTCTTCCGCCAGGCCAAGGAGTTCGGCTATTCCGACCGCCAGCTTGCCTGGCTCACCGGCGCCGCCGAGGCGCAAGTCCGGGAGGCGCGGGAGAAGGGGAACCTCCTCCCCACCTACAGCCTGGTCGACACCTGCGCCGCCGAGTTCGCCGCCTTCACCCCCTATTACTACTCCACCTATGGCGGCCTCGACGAAGTCCGCGCCAGCAGCGGCAAGAAGAAGATCATGATCCTTGGCGGCGGCCCCAACCGCATTGGCCAGGGCATCGAATTCGACTTTTGCTGCGTCCACGCCGCCTTCGCCCTGCGCCAGGCCGGTTTCGAGACGCTGATGGTCAACTCCAATCCGGAGACCGTCTCCACCGACTACGACACCTCCGACCGCCTCTACTTCGAGCCGGTCACGCTGGAGGACGTGCTCCACATCTACCGCCGGGAGCAGTGCGCCGGCGTGATCGTCCAGTTCGGCGGCCAGACGCCGCTGAACCTGGCCACCGCCCTCGAGGCCAACGGCGTCAAGATCATCGGCACCTCGCCGGCGAGCATCGAGAAGGCGGAAGACCGCGAGTTCTTCAAGCAGCTCGTGACCAAGATCGGGATCCTCCAGCCGGAGAACGGCACCGCCACCAGCTACGAGGGCGCGCTCCAGGTGGCCCGCGAAATCGGCTTCCCCGTGCTCGTCCGCCCGTCGTTTGTGCTCGGTGGCCGGGCCATGGCCATCGTCTATGACGAGGAGTCGCTGCGCCGTTTCGTCCAAGAGGCGCTCCAAGCCGCCGAAGACCGGCCGGTGCTCATCGACCGCTTCCTGGAAAACGCCATCGAGGTGGATGTGGACTGCATCGCCGACGGCGAGGCCGCGGTCATCGGCGCCATCATGGAACACGTGGAGAAGGCCGGCATCCACTCGGGCGACAGCGCCTGCTTCATCCCGCCGATCACCTTGGAGGAGCCGATCCTCCAGAAGATCCGCGACTACACCTACGCCCTGGCCCGCGAACTCAACGTCGTCGGCCTGATGAACGTCCAGTACGCGGTGCAGGACGGCAAGGTCTACATCCTGGAGGTCAATCCGCGCGCCTCCCGGACCGTGCCGTTCGTGAGCAAGGCCACCGGCGTGCCGCTGGCCAAGCTCGCCGCCCTGGTCATGGCCGGCAAGAGCCTCAAGGAGCTGGGCTTCACCAAGGAAGTCGGGATCAAGTATTTCGCGGTCAAGGAGGCGGTGCTGCCGTTCAACCGCTTCCCGGGCTGCGACATCCTGCTCTCCCCGGAAATGCGCTCCACCGGCGAGGTCATGGGCATTGACACCGACCGCGGCATGGCCTACGTCAAGAGCCAGCTCGCCGCCGGCAACCCGCTGCCGCAGGGGGGGAACGTCTTCCTCAGCGTCAGCGGCGACAAGGCCGACCTGGTGCCGCTGGTCCGCGACTTGGTCGAACTGGGCTACTCCATCTACGCCACGCTCGGCACCGCCACCGTCCTGCGCGAGGCCGGCGTCAAGGCCCAGGCCCTCTTCCGCATCGCCGAAGGCCGCCCCAACGTCCAGGACCTGATGCGCGACCAGGAGGTCGGCTGGATCGTCAACGTCCCCTCCGGCGCCGCCCCGCACCTGGACGAGATCAAGATGCGCGCCGAAGCCATCCGCCGCGGCATCCCCATCACCACCACCCTGCGCGGGCTCCAGGCCGCCGTCGAGGGGCTCAAGGAGCTGCGCCTGCTCAAGGTCTGCGAGGTCTGCTCGCTCCAGGAGCTCCACCGCCACAGCAAGTTCAGCCCCGCCAAGGCCAAGCGGGCGAAGAAGGGCTGAGCCGGCGCCGCCACCATTCCTCAATCACCGGAACGTTCGGGAACGGACTATGACAACCCCATCCTACAACTGGCGGGCCCAACGGGAGAAGAAGGCCTTCCTGGCCTTGGCGGACGGCTCCGTCTTCCGCGCCTGGTCCTTTGGCGCGGCGACCGACGCCCTTGGCGAAGTGGTGTTCAACACCGGCATGTCCGGCTACCAGGAAATCCTCACCGACCCCTCCTACAGCGGCCAGCTCGTGACCATGACCTACCCGGAGATCGGCAACTCCGGGGTCAACCCGGCCGACGTCGAGGCGAAGCATGTCTACGCCAACGGCTTCCTTGTCCACAACTTAAACGACCCCAGCAACTTCCGGAGCACAATCCCGCTTGCCGACTATCTCCAGGGCGCCAACGTCCCCGCCCTCGCCGGCCTCGACACCCGGGCGCTCACCACCAAGCTCCGCACCGTCGGCACGCTCAAGGGGTTCCTCTGCGCCACCGGCAAGCTTGCGCCGGCGGAGGGCGTCCGCCGCGCCCAGGCTTGGGCCGGCCTCGACGGCCAGGACTATGCCGCCCTGGTCTCCACCGGCCAGCCCTACGTCTGGGATCCGGACGACCGCCTCACCACCTCCTGGGGCGCCATGGACCAGGCCTGCGGCGTGCCCCTGGCGGAACTGCCCAAGCCGGACCTCCACATCGTCGCCTACGACTTCGGCGTCAAATGGAACATCCTCCGCCGCCTCCGCCAGCAGGGGATGAAGATCACCGTCGTCCCCGCCAAGACCGCCGCCGCCGAGGTGCTGGCGCTCAAGCCCGACGGCCTCTTCCTCTCCAACGGCCCCGCCGACCCGGCCGCGGTGACCTACGCCGCCGCCAACATCCGCGCCCTCATCGGCAAGCTGCCGATCATGGGCATCTGCCTTGGCCACCAGCTCATCGGCCTGGCCCTGGGCGGCAAGACCTACCGGCTCAAGTTCGGCCACCATGGCTGCAACCACCCGGTCATGGATCTTGCCACTGGCAAAGTCGAGATCACCTCGCAGAACCACAACTTCGCCGTGGATCCGGAGACGCTGGACAAGGGCAAGGTCGAGGTCACCCACCTCAATCTCAACGACCGCACCGTCGAGGGGCTCCGGCACCGGACCGAGCCGCTCTTCTGCGTCCAATACCACCCCGAGGCCGCTCCCGGCCCCCACGACTCCAGCTACCTCTTCGCCCGCTTCCGCGACTTGATCCGCCACGCCTGACGAGCCTTTTCTACAGGCGATGATGGATTCAGGCAACGTGGGGTAGACGGCGGGTGTCTCGGAAACAATCAGGAGAGCCTTGAGGGGACAGGCAAAATCCGGTCTTCGCACGGAGCACACGAAAACCACGGAGAAGACACTTCCCCCGCGCCGGACTTCGCGATCCCCGGCGGCAGCGACGACGAGAGTTCCCTGGCGATGGTCGCCTTCGAGAAGGTGGCCATGCACCTGCCGCTCCACCGCATCGAGGAGCGGCTGCGGCTGACGGGCCGCCGCTGCGCATCTTCGAGTTCACCCGCGACCGCTGTGAAAAACGGCCGAAGGAGTTCCTCAAATACTTCCGCGGCTACATCCATGCCGACGCCTACAAAGGCGACGACGACCTCTTTCTGCGTCCAGGCGTTTTCGAGTGCGCCTGCGGGATGCACAGCCGCCGTAAGTTCTTCGAGGCCGAAGACGCCGCGCCGGCCTGAATCCCCCCCGGAATGTCAAAGAGCCAGCTCCGGCACCGGCTGCCGTGGCTGGCTCCCACTATCCTGCCGCTTTCAATGAAGGAGACCCGGTCGCCAAGCGGATGTTTTCGCGCGGAGTCCACGGAGGGACAATGCCGGGATTGAGCCCGGGTTGACCTGTGGCGGGAGCCGCTTGCCAGTCCAGGGAAAAAGCAAAATCAGCCCGGCCCAGCCCCGGCCGCGGGGACCGGGGCGGCGGCGGGGGGCGGCACGGGGGCCGGGACGTAGACGTCATACCCCGGTTCCATCTCGCGCAGCTTCTGCCACGTCTCCTTGCGCCAGCGGCCATCGCGCCCCACCATGACCTTGAACCGGCCGGGCTGGCCGCGCAGGCGGGCGTCCCATTCCTTTTCCAGGCCGGAAACCCCCACCTCCCGGCCGTCCGGCAGGATCCGCACCTCGCCCACCAGCGCGGCAACCGCCGGCAGGGACAGGCGCTGCCGCCGGACCTGGCTTTCCACCTCCAGCCCCACCATGCCGCTCCGGAGGCGGTGGGCCTGCTCCACTTCGCCCGAGGTCAGGCCGGCTTGGATCCGGAGCCGCTGGCCGGGAACCAACTCCGGCGGCAGTTTGGCCCGGGGAAGCCAGCTTTGCAGCACGGCGGCCTCCTCCTCGGCGGCCCGGGCATCCGCTGGCACCGTCCAGGCCAGGGTGAAATGGCGGGTGGACCAGGCCAACGGCCGGCCATAACGGTCAAGGATGCGCCCCCGCGGCGCAGGGATCTCGCCCGTGAACCACTGTTCCCTCCCCAGAGGCGCCGTGACGGCGGGGGGGGGCGCCGGGGTGCCCCGCCGGCGGGCCGCCAGGTGGCGGCCAAGCAACAACGCGCCGGCAACCAGGGCCAGCAGGATGAGCGTCGCGCCCGCCAGCCGCCGCCACCCGCCGGCATTCGGAGCGGCGACGCCCCCCGGAATCCGGCCACCGGGCATGCTTCGAAGCGCGGCCATCAAGGCCTGGCGTCCCCATTGGCCGGGAGGGGGCGGGCGCAGGCCTCCAGGATCGCCAGCGGCGCCCCCGCGGCCACGCGGGACCACTCCGGGGCTGCCCCGGTGGTGACATCCATCAGCAGGGCCTGTCCCCAATCCTCTTGCGCCAAGTGCGCCGCGTAGGTGCGCCGCGGCCGCTCGCGGGTCTCGCGGCTGACGTGGTTGGCGCCCATCACCAGGATGGAGGCCACGCCAATCCCGAGAGCGAGGAGCAGGCGGCCGCGCCAGGTGGTTGCCAGCAATTTGGCCATGGTCTCATCTCCTAACTGCGGGTTGCTTGATCCCGATTCCGAACTCTCAACAGGCGGCCTCGGTCAGGCCGGGGGCTGGGGAATCCCGGCGGCGGCCACGGCCGCCTTCATTTCCATTTCGGCACACTGCACATCATGCTCCCGCAACAGTTGCAGCTCCGCCGCCCAGCGGTCGGCATTCCAGACCTCCACGCCGATCTCGCAGCCCACCACCACCGCGCCCGTCCCCGGTTCCAGCTTGAGCAGCGGCCGGAATTCGGTGGGGACGGTGATCCGCCCTTGGTTCGACAGCGCCTCCACCTGGGTCATTGCCCCGAAGCGGCGCAACTGCCGCCGGGCCACGATGCTGGTTCCGGCCTTCAGCGCCGTCTTGGCCTCTTCGGCCCGCATCTGCTCCCACACCGGCAGCGGATAGATGGCCAGCGCCCCTTCCGCCAAGCAATGGAGGACGATTTCCAGGGCCCCCGCCGCCCGGAAATCCTGCTCAAAGCGTGCCGAGAGCTTGAGCCGCCCGTTGGCATCGATCAGGCACCGGTCTTGTCCGCAGAATCTCGCCATGGTTGGCTCTTGCGGTTCCCCTTCTTCAGTGGTCGTTCCGGCGCGGCGGCTTGGGCGGGAATGGGCTTCAGGGAGTTCTGTTGGCGCGCCGGTTTCTTCCAAATGGCTCCACTACAGTCCAATTTATTCCATTCGCCCCCAAATGCCAGTCCGCCAACCGCCCGCCAGCCACTTTTTTCCCCGCGCTTCCGGTTTTGGCCGGGCAGTCCACTTCCCGCGATGGCGCGTCAGGCGCTCGCCTGGCGCTGGGACTCTTCAGAGCTGGCACCGCCGGGCGGTTGCAATGCGCCCGGCACGGGCGAGATTACCCAATCGCCATCTGGTTGCCTGGCCATCCGGGAAGCGGGAGCCCCCACGACCTCATGAAGACCATCCTCTGCATCGGCGCCGGCTACGTCGGCGGCCCCACCATGGCGATGATCGCCCGGCAATGCCCGGAGCACAAGGTCATCGTCGCCGACGTCAACGCCAAGCGGATCCGGGCCTGGGAGTCGGACGAACTGCCGATCTACGAGCCGGGGCTGCTGCCGCTGGTCCAAGCCAGCCGTGGGCGCAACCTCTGCTTCACGACGGCGATCCCGCAGGCGATCCGCGAGGCCGACATCATCTTCGTCAGCGTCAACACCCCGACCAAGGACTACGGCCAGGGGGCGGGAATGGCCGCCGACCTGCAATACTGGGAAAAGGTGGCGCGGGAGATCCTCGCCCATTCGGACCGGGACAAGATCGTGGTGGAGAAGAGCACCCTGCCGGTGCGCACCGCCGAGGCGATGGCGCGCATCCTCAACGTCCCCGGCGCCCCGGTGCATTTCGAGATCCTCTCCAACCCCGAATTCCTCGCCGAGGGCACCGCGGTGCGCGACCTGGAGCAGCCCGACCGGGTGCTGGTGGGCGGCAACCTGGCGACGGCGCGGGGGCGGCAGGCCGTGGCCGAGCTGGCGGAAATCTACGCCCACTGGGTGCCGCAGGAGCGGATCCTGACCACCAACGTCTGGTCCAGCGAACTCTCCAAGCTCGTCGCCAACGCCTTCCTCGCCCAGCGGGTGAGTTCGATCAACAGCATTTCGGCGCTGGCGGAGGCGACCGGGGCGGACGTGCGCGAGGTGGCCCGGGCGGTGGGGATGGACAGCCGGATCGGCCCCAAGTTCCTCCAAGCCGGCATCGGCTTCGGCGGCTCCTGCTTCAAGAAGGACATCCTCAACCTGGTCTACCTCTGCCGCCATTACGGCCTGGACGCGGTCGCCGACTATTGGCTGAGCGTGGTCGCGATCAATGAATGGCAGCAGACGCGCTTCGTCCGCCGCATGCTCACCGCCATGTTCAACACCATCGCCGGCAAGCGGATCGCCATCTTCGGCTTCGCCTTCAAGGCCGACACCGGCGACACCCGGGAGGCGCCGGCGCTGACCGTCTGCCGCCAGCTCCTGGCGGAGCGGGCCGAGCTGGCGATCACCGACCCCGCCGCCCTGGAGAACGCCCGCGCCGACCTCGGCGCCGACGCGGAGCGCGTGGCCTTCGAGCCCGACCCCTACCGCGCCGCCGCCGGCGCCCACGCCCTGGTCTTCCTCACCGACTGGCGGCAATACCGGGAGCTGGACTTCCAGCGCCTCCACGCCGGCATGGTCCGCCCCGCCTTCCTCTTCGACGGCCGCAACTTCCTCGACCACGAGGCGCTCCACCGCCTCGGCTTCAACGTCTACCCCATCGGCCGCCCCGAACTCACCCACCTCGCCGGCGGCCTGGAATGAGGCCAAGCACGCGGACAGGAATGTCCGCGCCACGTTGGACATAGACAAGAATGTCTGGGCGACGCTGGCCACCGCCGCCACACCCCATGAGCGCACCCCGCACCCCGCCGATCATCCGCCGCCTTTCCCTGCCCGCCACCTCACCCGCCGAACAGGCGGGGGACGCGGTGATCCGGACGCTCCAGGCGGCGGGGCATCTGGCGCTGCGGGTCGGCGGCGGCGTGCGTGACCGCCTGCTCGGCCGCGCCGCCCAGGACGCGGACGTGGCCACCACCGCCCGCCCGGAGCAGGTCCAGGCCCTCTTCCCCCGCACCTACGCCGTGGGCGCGGCCTTCGGCGTCGTGGTCGTGCATGGGGAGAACGGCAGCGATGTCGAAGTCGCCACCTTCCGCGAGGAGACCGGCTACGCCGACGGCCGCCATCCCGACCAGATCCGCTACGCCGGAGCCGCCGAGGACGCCCGCCGGCGCGACTTCACCGTCAACGCCCTCTTCTACGACCCGGTCCGCGAGGAGCTGATCGACCACACCAGTGGCCTGGCGGACCTGGCCCGCGGCGTGCTCCGCACCGTCGGCGAGCCGGCGGAGCGCTTCGCCGAGGACAGCCTCCGCCTCCTCCGCGCCGTCCGCTTCGCCGCCGAACTCCGCTTCGAACTCGACCCCGCCACGGCCGCCGCCATCCCGCCGCTCGCCGCCACCCTCCGCCGGGTCAGCGCCGAACGGATCTTCGCCGAACTCTCGCGCCTGCTCCTGGGGCGCGACCCGGCCCGCGCCTTCGCCCTGCTCAAGACAACCGGGCTGCTCGCCGTCTGCCTGCCCGAAATTGACGCCCTGGCCGGCGTCGCCCAGCCCCCCGAGTTCCATCCCGAAGGCGATGTCTGGACGCACACCCTGCTGCTCCTGCGCGCCCTCCGCGCCCCCTCCCCCACCCTCGCCTGGGCCGCCCTGCTCCACGACGTCGCCAAGCCCCCAACCTTCAGCATCGACGAGACCGGACGCATCCGCTTCTTCACCCACGCCGAGCGCGGCGCGGAAATGGCCGCCGCCATCCTCGAACGGCTCAAAGCCCCCCGCCAACTCATTGCCGACGTCGCCGCCTGCATCGGCCAACACATGCGTTTTGGCGACGTGGACGGCATGCGCCCCGCCAAAATCCGCCGGCTGCTCGCCCGCCCCACCTTCCCCGACGAGCTGGAGCTGCACCGCCTCGACTCCCTCGCCTGCCACGCCCGCCTCGGGAACTGGCTGCTCCTCCTCGACTTCGCCCGCGACCTCGCCGCCACCCCGCCCATCCCCCCGCCACTGCTCCGCGGCGGCGACCTGCTGGCGCTCGGCCTACCCCCCGGGCCGCGCATCGGCGAACTCCTCCAGGCCGTCCAGGAACGCCAGCTCGACGGCGACTTGCGGACTCCGCAAGAGGCGCTGGCCTGGGTGCGCGAACGGCTGGCGGCGGCGCCCGCCGGCGCCCCCGCGGACTCCGCAACCCCCCGCCCCCCGCCCCTGCTGATCTTCGACCTGGACGGCACCCTCGCCGACTCCCGCGCCGACCTGGCCACGGCCGTCAACCTCACCCGCGCCGACCTCGGCCTGCCGCCGCTACCACTGGAACGGGTGGTGACGGCGACCGGCGACGGCGTGCGCAACCTGCTGCTCCGCACCCTCCCCGAGTGCCCGGAGCGGATCGAGGAGGCGCTGCGCCTCAACCGTGGCCACTACCTTGCCCACCTGCTTGACCAGACCCGGCTCTACCCCGGCGTCGCCCAGGCCCTGAAGAGCCTCCGCCGCCGCGGCTGCAAGCTCGCCGTGGCCACCAACAAGCCGCGCGAGTTCACCGACCGCATCCTGGCCGGCCTCGGCGTCGCGGAACTGTTCGCGGCCGTCGTCGGCGGCGGCGACCTGCCCCAGCTCAAGCCCGACCCCGCCCCGCTGCGCCACCTCCTGGCGGCCACCGGCGCCGACCCCGCCCGCTCCTGGATGGTCGGCGACCATCACGCCGACCTGGCGGCGGGCCGCCGCGCCGGCCTGCGCCGCTGCTTCTGCCAGTACGGCTTCGGCGACCCGGGCGGCGAAGGCTGGGAGTTCCGCGCCGACACCCCCGCCGACCTCGCCCGCCTGCCCGAACCGCCGCCCCAGTGACGGCGCGGGGTGGAAAACGGCGGTTGGAGATGTATAATAAGCCTTCCGTGTGTTTGACGCAGCCCTGCGTCCCGAATGGGCGGTGTGAAAACCGCCCCGGACCATAAACCATCACCCCTCAAGGGGCGACCATGTCCAACTTGCACTTGTTCTCGGGGAGCGCCCACCCCGAACTGGCCCGCCGGATCGCCGCGGTTCTGGAACTGCCACTCGGCACCGTCGAAATCCGCCGGTTCGCGGAAGGCGAAATCTTCGTCAAGTTCGTGCAGAACATCCGCGGCGGCGATGTCTACATCGTCCAGCCGACCTGCACCCCGCCAAACGAAAATCTGATGGAACTGCTGATCATGCTGGACGCGGCCAAGCGCGCCTCGGCCCAGCGGATCACCGCGGTGCTGCCGTTCTACGGCTATGCGCGGCAGGACCGGAAGGACCAGCCACGGGTGCCGATCACCGCCAAGCTGGTGGCGAACCTGCTGGTGACGGCGGGGGCGAGCCGGGTGCTGACGCTGGACCTGCATTCGCAGCAGATCCAGGGGTTCTTCGACATCCCGGCGGACCACCTCTACGCCGCGCCCGTGCTGGTCCGCCACCTGCGGAGCGAACTCAGCCCCGACGCGGTGGTCGTCGCCCCCGATTCGGGCAGCTTCAAGATGGCCCAGTCCTACGCCGACATGCTCGGCGCCGGCTTCGCCGTGGTCGCCAAGCGCCGGCTCAGCGCCGACAAGGTCGCCTCCTCCCATCTGGTGGGGGAGGTCGCGGGGCGCGACTGCGTGCTGGTGGATGACCTGACGACCACCGGCTCGACGCTGATCGCCGCGGCGGAGCTCGCACGCCAGGCCGGCGCCCGGCGGGTGCTGGCGGCAATCTCGCACTACGCGGTGACCCAGGCGGGGCACGACCGCTTGCAGGGCAGCGACTTGGACCAGATCGTGACCACCGACAGCATCCCGCTCAACCCCGCGTGGGCGCCCGGCAAGCTGCGGATCCTCTCCGTCGCCGGGCTGTTGGGCGAGGCGATCCGGCGCATCCATGGCGGCCAGTCCGTCTCCTCCCTCTTCAAGCTGGACAAGGACTGCCCGGCCCCCTCCTGAGCTGATCCATTCATGGGAAGATTGACTTCGATCGGACTTCGTGGCCTTCGCGCCTTGACGCTTCGCTGCCGCCCTTGGCGGCCCGTGCCGCTCCGCGGCGCTCGTGGTGAATAATTCAGCCTGGCCCCTCCCCGTTTTCCCCGAACCCCAAAAGGCAATGAAAGGGTAAGCAGCAAACATGAGCAACCAAGGAATTGTCATCCAAGCCGACCCGCGCGCGGGCACCGGCAACGGGCCGTCCCGCCGCGCCCGCCGCGCCGGCCGCGTCCCGGCGGTCATCTACGGCCACGGCGAGCCAGGCCTGGCCGTGTCGGTCGACGCCAAGGCCTTCGCCGAGCTGATGCACCATCCCGGCCTGATCACCCTCACGGTGGGCGGCCAGGAGCTGTCCGGCGTGATCCGCGAGGTCCAGCGCAACCCGATCACCGGCGCCGTGCTCCATGCCGACTTCCAGAAGGTGGATCCGGAGGAAGTCATCACCATCACCGTCGAGATCGTGCCGTTCGGCACCCCGGCCGGCACCATCCTGGGCGGCCAGCTTGAACAGGCCATGCTCCACCTCGACCTCAAAGTCAAGGCGAAGGACATGTTCGAACAGATCAAGGTTGATGTCAGCAAGCTTGAGCTGAACAGCAGCCTGCACGTCAGCGAGCTGCCGCTCCCCGAAGGCGCCAAGGCGCTGGTCGATGGGGCGCTGCCGGTGTTCCACGTCCGCCTGCCCAAGTCCGAGGAGACGGAGGCCGCCGAGGGCGCCGAGGCGGAGCCCGAAGTCATCGCCAAGGGCAAGAAGGAAGCCGAAGGCGAGGCCGCCGCCGCGAAGGGCGCCGCCGAGAAGAAGAAGAAGTAAGGACGTAGTGGCGGCATGGGCACGGCGACATCCCAACTCCCCAGCCTGATTGTCGGCCTCGGCAATCCGGGCGCGGACTATGCCGCCACCCGCCACAACATTGGATTCATGGTCGTGGACAAGATCCTGGACAACTTGCGCAAGCCCGCGGTGAAGGAGCACCGGTACAACGCCGAGTTGTACCGCGCCGCCATCGGCGGGCGCACCTTGATCCTGGTCAAGCCCCTGACCTACATGAACCTCTCCGGCGAAGCCGTCGCCAAAATCCGGACCGCCACCGGGATCGCCCCCGAAGAAATCCTGGCGATCCATGACTGCCTGGATCTGCCGTTGGGCCGGCTCCGGCTCCGCGCCGGCGGCGGCAGCGGCGGCCACCGCGGCGTCGAATCGCTGATCCGCGAACTCGGCTCGGACCGTTTCCCCCGGCTGCGCGTCGGCATTGGCCGCGAAACCACCACCCCGGTGGTCGACTACGTGCTCGGCGGCTGGTCCGCCGAGGAGCGGCCGGTGGTGGCAGCCGTGGTCGCCGCGGCGGCGGACGCCGCGGTGATGGCCGTGCGGGCCGGCGTGCCGGCCGCCATGAACCGTTTCAATGCCTGGTGCGCCCCCGGCACCTCCCCCGATCAACCCCCAACCAGCAGGAGTACCTGAAACGTGAGAACCTACGACGTGGTTTTCATCCTCGACGAAAAGCGGCTCGAGGACAACGGCGAGAGCTTCGCCAATGACGTGGCGCAGTTCGTGGCCAGCCTTGGCGGCGAAGTCAAGGAGAGGAACATCATGGGCCGGCGCATCTTCACCCGCCCCATCGGCAAACACACCGCCGGCCTCTACTGGGAGTTCGTGACCGACCTCGACCCGGCCAAGGTCGCCGAGTTCAAGGAGAAGTACCGGCTGAACTCCACCGTGCTGCGGCTCGCCGCCTTCCACTACGTGCCGTCCGACCCCCGCGGCAAGGACGCCGTCACCGCCAGCCGCATGTAAGCGGGAACCCGGCCCCGGCGGCCGCCCCGCGCCTGAACCTCGCCGGAGAAGGAAGCACTCCCATGGCCTCGTTCAACAAAGTCATCCTCATGGGCAACCTGACCCGTGACCCGGACGTGCGCTCGACGCCCGGCGGCATGACCGTCTGCACCCTCGGCCTGGCCATCAACCGCCGGTACACCACCGCCAGCGGCCAAGACCGGGAGGAAGTCTGCTTCGTCGACATCGACGTCTTCGGCAAGCAGGCGGAAAGCTGCCGCAACTACCTGCGCAAAGGCGCCCCCGCACTGGTCGAAGGCTCCCTGCACATGGACCAGTGGGAGGACAAGGCCACCGGCAAGAAGCGCAGCCGCCTGCTCGTCCGCGCCGACCGCGTCCAGTTCCTCTCTTCCCCGGGCCGGGACACCCGCTCGTACAGCGACGAAGAGGTGCCGGCGGAGCCCACGCCCCGGAACCCAGCCCCCCCCGCCGCGCCCCAGCCGCCGGCGGCACCCCGCGGCGACTTCGGCGGCACCCGTCCGCCGGCACCGGCCGAACCTGACACCGATGCCGAGCCGGCGGCGCCGCCCATGGACGACATCCCGTTCTGAACGCCGCCCCGCCGGATCCGTTTCCCCAACCCACCCCACAACCTGATCCAACCTAGGAGCACCCCATGGTTCCAGCCCCCAAGCGCCGGCGCAAGAAGGCTGTCCGCGTCAAAGTCTGCCGCCTCTGCGAAAACCACGTCAAGGCGATCGACTTCAAGGACATCGAACTGCTGCGCCGCTACCAGACCGAACAGGGCCGCATCCTGCCGCGGCGCATCACCGGCAACTGCTACCAGCACCAGAACATGCTGGCGGAAGCCGTCAAGCGCGCCCGCAACCTGGCCCTGGTTCCCTGACCACCGGAGATTCGCCATCATGGCCACTGAAGTCCTACTGATCGCAAATGTCGCCAGCCTCGGCAAGATCGGCGACGTCGTCAAAGTCAGCGACGGCTACGCCCGCAACTTCCTGCTGCCCCAGAAGCTCGCCACCAACGTGACGGCCGCCGCCCTGCGCACCATCGAGTCGCGCAAGGCCAAGGCCGCCGCCGAAGAGGCCACCCAGCGCGAAAGCTGCAAGAGCCAGGCGGAAGTCATCGGCAAGCTGACGTTGACCCTCACCGCCAAGGCCGGGGATGACGACCGCCTCTACGGCTCCATCTCCGCCGGCCAGATCGCCGACGCCCTCGCCGCCCAGAAGATCACCGTCGCCAAGACGGCGATCCTCCTGGCCGAGCCGATCAAGGCCCTCGGCGACTACACCGCCACGGTCAAGCTGCACCCCGAGGTGCAGGCCAGCCTCAAGCTGCGCATCGTCCGGCGCTGATCCGGGAAAACTCCCCGCCGGGGCCGCCGTGCGAACTCCGCACGCGGCCCCGGCGCGGTTTTCCCCCCTGCCCCCCGCCCCCCGCCCCGACGCCGCCTCAGCCGCCAATCCCCTCGAACAGGGCGGTCGAGAGATAGCGCTCGCCCGAGTCGGGCAGGATCACCACCAGGGTCTTGCCGGCGAATTCCGGCTTGAACGCCAGCCGCAGCGCCGCCGCCGTGGCCGCGCCGCCGGAAATGCCGGCGAGGATCCCCTCCTCGCGGGTCAGGCGCCGGGCGGTCGCGATCGCCTCCTCGCCGGAGACCTGCTCCACCCGGTCGACCAATGCCAGGTCAAGCGTCTCGGGGATGAACCCGGCGCCAATCCCCTGGATCCGGTGCGGCCCTGGCCGGAGTTCCTCCCCGGCCAGCCGCTGGCTGATCACCGGACTCTCCGCCGGCTCCACCGCCACCGCCAACAGCGGCCGCCCCTGCACCTTCTTGAAAAAGCGGGAGACGCCAGTGATCGTGCCACCGGTGCCGACGCCGGAGACCAGTACATCCACCGCCCCCTCCGTGTCGCTCCAGATCTCGGGGCCGGTGGTGCTCTCGTGGATGGCGGGATTGGCGGGATTGGTGAACTGCCCGGGAATGAACCGCCGCCCCGGCGCGGCGGCCACCAGCGCCTCCGCCGCGCGGATGGCGCCCTTCATCCCCTCCGCCCCCGGCGTCAGCACCAGCTTCGCGCCAAAGGCGGCCAGAACCTTGCGCCGCTCCAGGCTCATCGTCTCCGGCATGGTCAGGGTCAGGGAATAGCCGCGGGCGGCGGCGACGAAGGCCAGGGCGATCCCGGTGTTGCCGGAGGTCGGCTCGACGATCTCCACCCCGGGCTTGAGGATCCCGCGCCGCTCCGCGTCCCAGACCAAGGCGGCGCCGACCCGGCACTTGACCGAATAGGCGGGGTTGCGCCCCTCCACCTTCGCCAGCACCGTCGCCCCGGCGCCCCGGGTGAGCTTGTTCAGGCGGACCAGCGGCGTGTTGCCGATGGAGCGGGAATTGTCCTCATGGACACGCATGGAAGGCCTCCTTGGCGGCAGAACGCAACTCTTTCCAGGGATGGTTTCAGCGGATCTCGAAAATGGCTTCGACCTCGACCGTGGCGCCCAGCGGCAGGCCGGTGACGCCGACGGCGCTGCGGGCGTGCTTCCCCGCCTCGCCGAAGATCCGCACGAAAAAGTCGCTGGCCCCGTTGGCGACCCGCGGCTGCGCGGTGAACTCCGGCTCGGAGGCGACGTAGACCCCGAGGCGCACGACCCGGACGAAGCGCGACCAGTCGCCCCCAATCTCCGCCCGCAACACCGCCAGGGCGTTCAAGGCGCACGCCGCCGCCGCCGACTGCGCCAGCTCCAGCGACGCCACCCCCGGCACCGGGCCGCACGACACCAGCTTCCCCTCGCGGAACGGCAACTGGCCGCTGACCACCAGCCAAGGGCCGGAACGCACCGCCGGCACATAGGACGCCACCGGCCGCGGCAGTTCGGGCCATTGCAGCCCCAGCCCGGCCAGCCGCGCCTCCACCTCGATCACTTCCGCGCCCATGCCATCCTCCAGGTTGGATCATGCCAGACTTATGGCCCATAAATGTAGCCACTCAACCCGCCGTTGCGCAAGCGCCGGCAGGGCATCGTCGCCTCCCCGCTTTCGGGCCCCAGACATTCTTGCACTTGCCGGATGTCCGTCCCGGACATTGGTGGCAATAGATCCCTGACGGCCGTGTCAGCTTGCGCGACCTCCCAATCGGGAGTTCCGGAACTCGCGGCCAGGGTTTCGGGAAAGGTCCGCGGCAGGCCGCAAGCCCTTCGGTCTGGCGGAACTCCTCCAAGACCGCATTCATCGGCGTGGACATGATGCACCCTTTCCGGCCAAAGGCACTAGCATTAATAATTAATAGCGCATAAATGCCCAAAAGTCAAGCGCGCCGCGAAGATTTCAGGCAACAACTTGCCCTGCCGAATCTTAACCCGAGTTCAACACTTGACATCATAAGTGGTTGATTCTCAACACTCAGATAAAAAAGTAACTACACTTTTACTTTTTCCGGGGCTTGAGAGCCGAAGGGTGCCCTGCTGCGATCCAGCCGCCGGTTC